>Ga0247610_10003115_pt1 | contig 18508 bp, 14 predicted proteins | sample 174DNAGHGhighgp2_FD_193483 | JGI IMG/M metagenome (GOLD analysis project Ga0247610, IMG submission 193483) | Sheep rumen microbial communities from Palmerston North, Manawatu-Wanganui, New Zealand - 1742 DNA GHGhigh gp2 | ecosystem: Host-associated > Mammals > Digestive system > Stomach > Rumen... | reverse complement strand
CTAAGTTGGAAATACCTAACAGTGACCCTATGGGTGGCGATATGGATGGCATGGGTGATTTAGATAATGCTCCAATGCCACCAATGGGTCCTGACGATATGGGTGGAGAAGACCCTATGGGCGGTGCTCAAGATGATATGGGTGGTGAACCACCAATGGATGACCCAATGGGAGGCGAAGACCCAAATGCAATGGGTGGCGAAGATGATGAGCTTATGAATATTATCAATGGTTTGTCAATAGAAGACAAAGCAGCAGTTACCAAGTATGCAAAGAGCATGGCAGATAATTCTGAAGGCGCTGAAGACCCAATGATGGGTGACGAAATGCCAATGGAATCAAAGAGAGGTATGAAAAGCATCATTGATGAGGTACTTAATGATGTTTTAGATAACCAAGAAGGTACAAAGAGACCTGAAAAGAAAATGCCTAGACAATATAGGGATATGGAAATGCCATTTAAATCTCCATTCTAACATATAAAAGGGATACCGTGAGGTATCCTTTTTTTGTTTTATACAGATATTTATATTAAAATTCATAATTATGAAAATACTAGTAAAAAAAGATAATGGTTTGGTGAATATTGGTGAGGGAAAAATTTATTCGAAAAGCCAACTAAGGCTTAATGAATTGGATGCCAATATTGGTATGGCAAACGGAATTCAGCAAGCTCAGATGAAAGCAAAACAATTGATGAACCAAAATGCTGGTGTTGACAGTGCTTCAATTGAGGCTGGTAAGGCTGATGGTCAAGAAGATACACAAAGTGGAGAAGGTTTGGAGTTAAATGTTCCTGTTAATGCAACTGGTAAACAGCTTGCTCAAGCGCAGCGTATGACTAGAGACCAAAGTGCTGATGATACACAGATTACATTTACAAAGCCACAGAGTTCTTCATCATTAGAGACAAATGAATCTAGAATCGTTGAAATGAGAAAGAATTCCATTCCATTCACTAAGAAAGAGTTACATAAGTTTTTGAGAGAGATATAATGAAAAAAATATACATCAATGAGGGGTTTATGTCAAATGTGGTAAAGGGAAGACTTTTACCGCAGTTCTTGTTTAAACTAGTTAAAACGCACACAACATCATTAGGTGATAATGAGGCGTTTCCTACTAGTGACGAATACCCATTTGATTACGCATTACTGAAAGAGAGATACAATGAGGTGTGTGATGCAATTGATGATATTGGTCTTGAGTCATTGGATGAGGACTATTTGATGAGCGAATTAAGCTCATTAGTTACGAAGTGTAAAGAATTAGAAACTCCAGTTAGGGATGCACTAGAAAGAGTTTGTGAGAATGCAATTAATAAGTTGTTTGCAATACCAGAAGAATCAATTAACATGTCATTTAAACTTGTTGATAAAATCAAGTTTAAGAGTGCTATCAGAATGAGACCAGAGTCTAGTGATAGCCTAAAATATAGCTTTAAGGACATTGCTGACATCGACCTATCAAATAAGGCAATTGGTAAGAGAAGATTCATTGACGCATTGATTCAAGGTGCATCTTATATCTATGCAAATGTAGAGGGTTTATATATTGATGATATTGATAGAATAAACCCTGAATTACCTAGGTTGTATAGAAAAATTAGAATTATCAATGATTTCCTTCTTTTCACAAAGAAAGAGGAAATGTCTGATGACAAACCAATGCAAGGTTCTTATGTTGAAACACACTTGGGAATTGACGATGCTAAAACAACGATAAAGGCGCAAGGCATTATATTTCCTTTGTTGTTCCATGAAGCTATTAAGGGGTTATTTGAATTATTTTCAGCGCATGGATTACCACAAGATAGGGAAAAGGCACAATATATTATCAGAAAAGCCGATTTCGTGCTTGCAGAGCCTTGGGATTTAAGACTTGGTGTTGGACTATGGCGAATGATTTTTGGTGGTGTAGAAGACACTAATATGATTCCTTATATGTTCACTTCATTTGTTAAGATACCTACAGATGAATTCAATTTATCAGTAAAAGAGATATTGTCTAATACTGAGAAAGGAAACGAAATAATCAATACGTTAATGACTAATGCTGAATATGATAATGGATACCAACAGTTTACGAATAGAATAAATGCTAGAAACGTAGATAAGTCTCTTATACAAGATTCATACTTCACAGGGGCAGAAACCTCTGGTTTTGAACTTGATTCTGAGGATGGTGATGTAATTGAAGAAGACGGAATCGAAGAACTAAGTCATAACACATATCAAAATGCCTCACAACAAGCATTCGATAACGAAGACGATAATCGTGTTAGAAAATTTAGGAAAGGGGCTGAAGATGCTTATAATTCAAATAGAAGCGGATTATATGGACACGGTTATGATTTCACTAAGGAAGAGGATAAATGGGTAAAATTAAATGGTAATGGAAAGAAACTTGTGATATTTGACCAGCAATATAAATCTTTAAGTGACTTGATAAACGGACTTAAACAAGGTAGGCTTCTTGTTCATGCAAGAGGAATGGTTGGAGAAATATCAGATGATATGAAATATATTTATCCTTGTTTTGATAAAACAATGATGCAGTTTTATAAAGATACTTACGATGAAATTGCGGCATCAAAAAGTGAATATTATGGAGAGGAAATAGAACCTGAATATCCAGAACTTATATTTGCATCAGACAGTTTCAGTTGGAGTGGCGGTGAGAGAAATGGCGTTTTCTTTATTGAAAGTGACGGTTTTCAAAAGTCTTTAGGTGATGGTAAAATACAACTTCCAAATGGAAAAATATGTAATTATTGGGAAGGTGATATATATGACTATGACAATGAACTATATAAAGACGAACCATTTGGAGTTGAATACGGAGATTGGTATTCAAATCAGCCAGCAAAGGTCGTTGCAATAATGGATTTGAATAACGATATAAAAGAAAGCGTTGAAAACAATAGCATAGAGTCAAATTCTGAAATTATGGGCATTATAGCCAATGCAACTGTTGATAACATTGATTTTATCGAAGGTGAAACAGATGAGTATGGGGAAAAAGTTTATCTTTCAGTTGATGGCATCGAAATACCTAGTGAATTGGTTAACCTAGATTTTAGAGTGGTTTATAAACGTTTCCCTACAGGTAAGCAACAATTACTAAATATTGACATTATTCTAGACCCACAACTCAGAGGCTACGGATTAGGAACTAAAATATATGCAAAGGCTGTTCGTGAGTTTGGTGCAATATGCAGTAGGCACTCAACAAGGCATAATGATGACGGTATTAGGGGTATATTTGGAAAACTTAATTCATTTAATGACATTGCGGTGTTCCAAGACACATACAATAATTTAGAAAATGAAACGATATGTGATTATTATGCAATATTGAAATCAGAATTACCTAAGTATCTTGGAAATAATATTACCGAAAGTAGAGAATTAATATATGAATCTCAAGAGTCAAAATCCATTGCAGCAGCAAAAAAACTTGTGATGCAAAGGCTTAATTACAATGAACAAGAGGCTGATGAGTTCATTAGAATTAAACTCAGAAACGACATCCCAACGTTAAGAACGCCACAAGGTGGTAAGTTCATCCTTGGCGTGGCAAGGATGTTCTGTGACGGTGAATTGAGAACTGCAAATGATATTGGTAATCTTAATTCAACGCTTAAGCTTGTTGCTTCAGATGCCCATATCAATGAATATGACAGAAACCTTAATAATCTCAGTTGCCAAGAACTTATTCAAAGGTTTGCGAAAGCAATGAGTGATAATCTTGATGCTGAGAAGAATGAAATTAGCCAGATGGAATTTAACACTCCTTCAGACTATGAGATTGTAAGGATTGACTCTTTTGAGCAAGCAAGTCAGTACGGTAGATACACTTCTTGGTGTGTGACACATCAAAAAAGTATGTTTGACAGCTACACTAGTAACGGTATAAATCAGTTCTATTTTTGCTTGAAAAACGGTTTTGAAAACGCTGAAAAAGTGCCATCTGAAGGTTGTCCATTGGACGAGTACGGTTTGTCTATGATAGCTGTGAGTGTAAATGGAGATGGCATGCTAAACACTTGCACTTGTCGTTGGAATCACAATAATGGTGGTGATGACAGTATTATGAACGCAAAAGAAGTGAGTCAAGTAATTGGTATGAATTTTTTTGAAGTGTTTAAGCCAAATAACGTCTGGAATGATTTAATAAATGATTGCATTAGCAGAGTTAAAAATGGAGAAGACATATACGATGTGTTTGATTCAGTAGGTGGATTTAGTAATGGGTTAAATGTAGTTGAACTAAATCAAAAGTATAATTACATTGATAAATATGGGAATTTACTTTCAAAAATTTGGTTTGATTATGCTAGTCCAATGACAAATATAGGCTATGCACTTGTTCATTTAAATTCTAAAAAAAATTTAATAGATAAAGAAGGCAATTTTTTAATTGATAGGTGGGTTGATGGTATTCACTCAGTTGACCAGTTTTATCTTGAAGTTGAAAGCGGACACAAGTACAATTTATTAAACGTGAGTTATGGCGTAAAAATGGTATCTAACATTTGGTTTGATAGAGTTGAAGGATTCGATGAATATGGATTTGCACGTGTTGGGATGATTGATAATGATGCTTTAAAAGTAAATTTAATAGATAAAGAAGGCAATTTATTGTCTAATACTTGGTTTGATAATTTAACTAGAGTATTAGATGGAAAATATTCTATCGTTCAAAAAGATGGAAAATATAATATTTTATCCACAAATGGGACAGTAATATTAAACGAGTGGTGCGATTATATTGCATATTTGGGATATACTTTTGTTATAGAACTAAATAATAGTTTAAACATTTTGAATTTTAAAGAAGGAAAACTTTATGATAAATGGTTTGATGGGGATTATTGCGTATTGAACAATAATTTAATTGAATTAGCTGATTCTAATTATGTTTATTTGTTTAATAAAGATGGGTCTTTTAACTCAATAAAACAAGTTTAACTAAAAATTGAAATCAGAATTACCAAAAAGAGTAACTACTACAGTTACTCTTTTTTTTTTTATTTTGTAAATATTTATCAAAAAATAACTTTTGAAAGTTACGTAATATTTATTAAAATTTAGACAGTTACAATTATGATATACGATTTCGCTCAAATGCAAAGGGATTACGCATTATGTTATGCGGACAAATCTCGAATAAAATTCATCGAAACATACCTTAGTACGTTTAATGCAATTAAGGGTAAAAAAACACAATTTCATTGTTTCCCAAGACAAAGGGCATTTCTGAAAGCCCTTTCAGAAAACAGAAATGTTGTTGCAATTAAACCTAGACAGTGTGGTATTACAACTTTATCTAGCGCATGGGTTACTGGACAATGTGTTTTTGCTTCAAAAGATGCACCTGAAACTGTTTTGTGTATTGCAAACAAACTTGAACAAGCTCAAGAAATTATTATCAAAATTCGTGATTTCTTGGAGCAAGTGCCTCGTTGGATGTGGGGTAATGATTACTTTAGTCCAGACCCAAACTCAGAAAAAAACATTAAGTCAATTTTTGAAAAAGATGCAAAAGGTGAACTAAAGCTATTCAATGGCTGTAGAATTATTGCTCGTGCATCTGGTCCTAACGCTTCTCGTGGTATCTCTGCTGTATCAGTATTGATTCTTGACGAGGCTGCGTTTATTGAAGAAGGTGTCGCTGCATTTACAACTGCTGCTGCTACAATGGCATCTAACCCAAACTCTAAGACTGTTATGGTGTCCACCCCTAATGGTAGAGACGAATTGTACTATAATACTTATAGACAAGCACTTAGCAAGGAGAATAACTTCGTTGCTGTTCAGTTCCGTTGGTATCAAGACCCACGTTTCAACAAATATCTGGTTTGGAAAAAGAAAAATGAGGATACTGGTGAATGGATGTTCGACCAAGACCCAATTATTGACGAGGAAGGTGGAATACCATATAATGAAGAAAGATGGGCAAAACTTGAGCATGAAGGCTGGAAGCCATCTGCGCCTTGGTACGATGAAATGTGTAAGCAGTTCAACAATGACTCAATGAAAATCGCCCAAGAGCTTGATGTATCGTTCATGGGTTCTGCTGACAACGTTGTTGCACCTGAGTATATTGAAATGCAAGAGAAACTTAACACAAGAGAGCCACTTGCTGATTATGCAGACCCATTGGTTGAAGAGACTTGGTTCTGGAAGAAGCCAATCGAAGGACACCGTTATATTCTTGCATGTGACCCATCAAGAGGCGTGTCTGCCGATAGAACTGCCATTGAGATAATTGATATGGATGGTAGGGATGAACATGGATTACCTATTATTGAGCAAGTTGCTGAATATGTTGGTAAAAAGCTTGGTGATGACATAGGAGCTTTATGCGTACAATATGCTACATTATATAATGATGCATTCGTTGTGGTTGACTGTACAGGTGGTCAAGGTGACGCAGCTATATTAACAATGTTACAATTGGGATATAAGAATCTTTACTATGAGGATTCAAACCAAAAGATGTATACAGTTCAAAGGTCAACTAAGAATTATGACGGATATACGGATAAGCTTCCAGGTTTCCATTTCCAAGGAAACCGTTATCCAGTACTTGCTAACTTTGCAGGTTTAGTTCGTAACAATGAATTTAAGATTCGTTCAGCTAGAGTTATCAACGAGCTAGAGACTTGGATATTCAAGGGAGAAAATGCTAGAATAGACCACCAAGATGGCGCTCACGATGATACACTTACATCATTGGCAATGGGATTATTCGTTATGCAATTTACCTTAAATAGAATACAAAACACAGTAAACAAGGATAAGTCAATCCTTAATGCATATATGATGTCAAATGCCATCAATATGAATAAACCAAGAATTAATTACGGAAATCCAATTACGCCTCAGAACGGTTTACCATTTTATAATGGGAAAAATATAAATAAAATTAACAACATACCTAATGGAAATTGTATGTGGGTGTTTGGGACAACACGCTAAATGAATTAATCTTGATATTTATATTTGAATAATTATTTTTTATAGAAAGATTAAAAATGGCTAAGAAAAGTGGAACTGTGTTTCAAGCTCTAGATAAAGCCATAACAGGTAATTGGAATCCTCAAGATACGGTTACGCCTCACATAAACACCTATGATATGAGTAACATGGGTGATGATGTGATTTATAGAACCCATGACAAAGAGGAATATCTAAGCAAAAAACTAGAGCTTCAACAGAACAAATATTTGAAGGATAGATGGATTAAGGCAAATGTCAACTTGTCTGTTACCGCATATGCTGGTTTGAACAACGTAAAGCTTATGTATCGTGATGCAGACTTGATGGATGCCTTTCCAGAGATTGGTGCTGCATTGGATATTATATCGGAAGAATCTTGTTTACACGAGAAAACTAAAATAAAATTACTTAATGGGGAAATAAAAACCATTAAAGAACTTTATGATAGTAATTACAAAAATTTTTGGGTTTATTCGGTAGATTCAAATGGTAAGTGCAAACCATCAAAAATTGATAGGGTTGCTGTTAATGGTAAAAAATTAATTTATGAAATAGGACTTGATGATGGAAGTATAATAAAATGTACTAATAATCATCAATGGTTGCTTTCAAATAATGAATGGAAACGAACAGACGAGTTAATTGAAGGTGAATCTTTAATGTCCATATATGATAAATTAGATTATAAAGGATATGAGAAAATAAAATCTACATCTGAAAATAAATTTACACATACTCATAGAATTGTTGCAGAAAATTTATTACATGATGAAAAAGAAAAACTTTCTGAAATAAATCATCCATTCCAAAAAATAGTAATTCATCATAAATCATTTGATAAATTAAATAATGACCCAAATGAATTAGTTTATATGTTTTGGAATGACCATCAAAAACTGCATACAGATTTAAATAGTGATAGATGGAATAATGATGTTTTTGCTAATAAAATGAAAAAAATATTTAGCGAAACTAATAGAAGATTATGGAAAGAGAGTAGTAGAAAAGATTTAAGGGAAAAGTTATCGAAAGCACAACAAAAAAGAATTGCTAAATTCAGTGATTCTGAAAGAGTTGAGTATTTTGGTAGAAAAGGAGAAAAAAATGGTATGTATGGGGTTCACAGATTTGGTGAATTAAACCCTAATTATGATATTAATAAAAACCATATTAAAGATATTGACATTAATGAATATGTAAATTATATTATTAATTGTGATAAATTTCCTACTAGGAAAAAATTATGCGAAAATTTTAATTTAACCAAAAATGATGTCATTATTTTAAATAAAAAAATATGTGAAAAGTATTCCATTAAAAATGCTTCTTCTATTGTGTATCTTTTAAAACCTAATTTCAGAATTTCAGATATTAAGAAATGTATTATAGACAATCCTAAGTTATTACAAAACCAAATAGCTAAAAAATTAGGCATAGCATATTACAATATATCTAAAGCGATAGAGATTGGAGGCTACAATTCATTTGAAGAATTAAAAGAACATGCTACAAATCATATAGTAAGGTATATTAAAAAGACTAATGAAATATCTACTGTGTATGATTTAGTTAACTCTTCTTGTAATAATTGTTTTGCGGTTAAATGTAATGAAGGGCATATTATATCGCATAATTGTATTACGAATGACAAGGGTATGATTGTAAACGTTTATTCAAAGTCTGATAGAATCAAGAGCATCCTTGAAGACCTATTCGTAAACAGATTGAACATTCAATTGACTGGTCAGATGATTATCCGTGCTATGTGTAAGTATGGTAATCAGTTTATGTTATTGGATGTAGATAATAAGAATGGTGTTAAAGGATGGAAACAGATGCCAGTATTCAATATGGAAAGAATTGAGAATGGTATTCAGAATCCTTATGGGGCTGGTGCTTCAATTGCTGTTAATGGAATTACAAAAGATAATGCCGACATGAGCACACAGTTCATTTGGCTTGATGATAACAATTCACAAATACCTTTCCGTGATTGGCAGATTGCGCATTTCAGGCTACTTACAAACTCATTATATTTACCTTACGGAGTTAGTTATCTTAATGCAGCACGTAGGCATTGGCGTATGCTTTCTCTTATGGAAGATATGATGCTTATCTATCGTTTGGAACGTTCAATTGAAAGACGTGTATATAAGATATTCGTTGGAGCTATTGACGATGCAGACGTACAAGCTTACGTTGAGAGAATAGCAAACGAGTTTAAGAGAACTCCAATAGTTGACCCAATGACAGGTCAGATTGACCTTCGTAAGAATATATTATCAGTTGACCAAGATATTTTCATACCAGTTCGTGACGAAAATGCTCCAACTCCTATTGATACATTGTCTGCTGCACAGAACATGACTGCATTGGATGACATCAAGTTTGTACAGAATAAGGTGTTGACAGCATTGAGAATACCTAAGTCATTCCTTAACTTTGAGGAAGCTGCTGGTGAAGGTAAAAACCTTGCACTTATGGATATTCGTTTCACAAGAACTGTAAACAGAATTCAGCAAGCATTTTTGATGGAATTGACTAAGGTTGCATCAATTCACTTGTTCCTATTGGGATTTAATGACGAGTTAAATAACTTTACATTGTCAATGAATAATCCATCAACACAAGCTGAAGGATTGGAGATTGAGAATATGCAGAAGAAGATTGACGCAGTTAGGGATGCAGTTAGTGACCCAGGTAATGGTCTTCCAGTTATGTCTCAAACTCGTGCTTTGAAACAGATTATGAAATGGTCAGAGAAAGAGATTAAGGAGAACCTTGAAGAGATACGTCTTGAAAAGGGTATCGCTGCTGAACTTGAGAAAACAACCCAAATCATCAAGAAGACTGGTATATTCGATACAGTTGATAGAATATACGGTGAACCAGGTGCCGAGTACATGGATGACCAGCAAGGTCAAGGCGGCATGGGTGCTGATGGAGGAATGGGAGGCGGTGGCGCTGCACCACCTCCACCACCTATGGGTGGAGAAGGTGATATGGGTGGAGACCTTAGTGGTTTAGGAGCACCTGGTGATGATGGCAGTGGTGGAGACATTGCTGGAGCCGAAGGTTCAATGCCAACCGCAGATATGGGTACAGACCCTAACGCACCAATGGAATCAATCAATAGAAATAAGCCATTGATTAATGAACAGAAGAATGTTTTTGATGAATATATGAAAATGTTAAACGAGCACTCTCTTAAGCCTCAAGAAGCTGCTTATAAACGTGCAGATATATATGACAGTGAATCATTATTGATTAATGAGGAATTCGATAAGATGATAAAGGCTTTAAATAAATTTGTTGTGAATGATTAATAAAAAGCGTGGCTAATGTCACGCTTTTTATTTGACAATGATATTTATAAGAAATAATGTTTTAATGAAAAAATATATACTAGAATATTACGCAGGTGACCCAGATACGATGTCAGAATATGATGATACTACAGACAAATATATTAGGTCTTGGTATTATGACAGTTCTCCTGGAATTTCTTTTGGCTGGTTTCAAACATCATTAGATGGTGGAAAGGAATTTGTAGCTGGTGAAGATATTTGTCATTATGACCTAACACAAGAAATTGGGCGTAAGATTTTAGGTAAAGCAGTAAATTGTCAAGACTTTGAGGACGATGATATTGAAAGTGTAGGACATGCAATTAACAACACATCTGCATTTAAGGGAAGAACATTTGATGTTCCGAAGGTTATTACCACATGGCACAAGGTTTCTTCAGAAAAACTATACGAAATTGTTGAGAAGCTTGGTGGCATAGAGAAGTTCCAAAACTATGAATATGTTTTTCCTAAAGAATATCCTTACGGTGGAAATGAGGAAGCTGAAGCAGGACACATGAATGTTATTGATTATATTAACTCACATGACAAATATGTTTGCGCTGGTGACATGAAAAGAATGGAAATGGACATTAAGGGTTCATACTCATTCCCAGAATGGATGGTTGATATTGTGAGGGAATACAATGCGCCTAATACAAAATTGGCTGACAAAACAGCTAAGTTGGGTAATATGACAATAGCACAATATAATTCATTAATACATCAAGAAGAGAAAGAACCTAAAGATACAATAAAAGAAAATAATATGAAGGAAAATAAATATCAGAAAGAGTTTTCAAACTACATTGAGATTATGAATGAGGCTCTTAAAAGAAACGATTTCAAGGCATACGATGTGGCAAAAAGTATGTTGGAGGAAACAATTGAAGATAGCAAACAAGAGAAAGCTTTGCTAGCTGAAATGGATACCAACAATTTCGGCATCCTAAACCATATTTTTGAGCAGCAGCTACCAACTCTTATCAAGAACAATAAAAAGGCTGTCAGAGACGTTATAAAGACTATTAAAGAGGATAAAAACTTGCTAGGGCAGTTTAATTTCTATAACGTAGTTAAGAATCAGTACAAGGGGGATACTGCAAACTTGGTTGAAGCAAAAGAAGCTTTGGAGAAACTAGCAGAGATTTCTGTTAAAGGTATTGACCAGAAGACTGTTAAGGAATCAAACAATAAACTTAGAAAGGTTATGCTTGAAAATAACGTAGTTCCAACTGAGTTTATTGATGAAGAGAATAAGCAGTTGTATGAATCAGGCCATGTTATTCTTACACGTAAAAAGACTACTGCAAACATGATACCTCTTATCGAGAGCTATCATAATGTGTGTCAGTATATGGAGAATCACAAGAATGATGCTGTAAAGGAGAGTAAGAATCCAGATGAATTGATAAGAGAATTTGAGGAAAAGTTGAAGAACAATCTTAATGAATCTGAGATTTCATTCGTTCAGCAGATTACTGATTTCAGAACCCCAATTGCAGAGCAGAGAAAAGAAAAACTCTTCAATAAATTCAAGAATGAGTGCCTTGAAAAGATTAATTCAATGCTGAAAGAAGACGCTGAGAATTCTGGTTTAATTGATTTAAGCAAACAGATAAATGAAATGACATTCGATAAGAATAACATCGTAAAAGACATTGCAAAATTGCTTGAAATAAGAGATATATTAATGGATGATTAATTCTTATGAAAGATATTATAACCGAAGTGATAAATGATTATCTAAATAGTAAGTGCATGGTAAATGAGAATTTCTATTGGGGAGAGAATGATGCAAGGTTAATGAAAAATTGCAAACAAACTCTTACAGACGTTTATAACCGTATCTTGGGAAACGGTTTGAGTAAAAACGTGTATGTTGTTCAACAGCTTGGGGATATAATTAATAGACTCGACAAGTTGGTAAAGTAATCAAAAGGGCTGAGATTTATTTCTCAGCCTTTTCTATTTTCTTGCCACACATAGGACAATATTTTATTTCACCAATGACATCACCAAAAATTGAATGTTTTCCTAGGTAAACTAACTGTCCATAATCATTCATAAACACTTTTTGACCTTCTCTACCTATTGTAGAATTTCCTTTACAAAACTTGCACATATGTTAATTGATATAATATTTAGTAAATGCAAATATACGAAAAATAATCAGCACAACCAAATATATTAAGATTTTTTAATGATATTTATATAAAATGTAATTTAATAAATATGTTAGTGCAACCAAAACCATATATGGATAAACTCAAACTCAGACACCATGCTTTTGGTACTGAGCGTAGAAGGAATATGTCAAAGATGATATTGGAAAAGGGTACACCATTCCCAAAACCAATTGAATATTCTGACATAGACGAAAGTATGTTCAAATGGGTAGAAGACCATATACAAATTGTTTACGATGGTAAAAAACTACCAACATACAAGCTATATAGTACACAGAGACTTAGTGAATATCTTCAAGAATGGGACAAGCAAGACGAAACTGGCAATCCTATAATTAATTTCCTAACGGTTACTCGTGACAACAATCCGCAGAAAGGAGAGAGTCAAGGAAATTATTTCAATATTCCTGGCCACAAGGATTTTGCTATGTGGTATGTACCAGTATTACAAGAGAATGGTACTGAGGCATTTGACAAATACACAATGAAACAGCCATTTCAAGTTAACTTCACATACTCTGTTTCAATCATTGCAAACAAGATGGAAATCATAAATGAAGTGAATGAGTTGATGCATTATGAGTTCAGTGCAATAGACTGTTACATTTCACCTAATGACCATCCAATGTCTATGACGCTTGAGGATGTATCTGATAATTCTGAATACGCAATTGATGACCGTAAGTATTATTCACAGACTTATAAAATAAAGGTTAGGGGATATATCATTAGAAAAGAGGATTATAAAGTTGAGAGAATACCTTCAAGGGTTCTATTGCCTTGGCGTGATTCTGACGCAACTGGTATCATTCATCGTAGGGGTAAGAATAGAAGGGAAGAAGATAAAGTAGTATTTATGACTTTCAAACCTGAAGAAGAACAGAAATTTAAGATTGATTCATTGAAGAGTGATGATGTGAATTGCCCTATACCAGATATGCTTCCAACAGAAAAACCTTCAGAGATATATGAGGTAAGTGATGATGCTGATGACTGTTGTGTTCCAAAACTAGATAGATATTATAACAAGATTATGAAAGTTATAATGAATTTTGACTGTGTTCTTGAATTGGAATTTGAAATTGATAAAAACATGGTATTAGATTCAATAGAAACAAAAAATGTGTTTGATTTCAAACTGTTGGTGAACGGTGAGTTAATGAATTTGGAAAATGATATAAAATTCATTAATGGCGATAATATAATGGTTAGAATCAGTAGGGATGACATCGAAAAAGCATCTGAGGTAACGTTGGTTGGATATGACCCAGAGGTGGTAGTTGATAGCGTACTGCCAGAGGTGGCAATTGATGAACCAATTGATGAAGAACATATTTTGATTAACCCTAGCGAAGAAAACGAAAATGAATGATATTTATTTAGAAAATACGCATAGAATATGAATAAAAAACTTATAAGATTAACAGAACAAGACCTTCATAGAATAGTGAAAAAGTCAGTGAATAAAACAATAAATGAAATCTACCAAAAAGAATTTGAACCGATTTATTACCAAGTAGAACAAGCATATTATTCTTTAGATAAGGCATGTGCAACGGCAAAAAAAATGTATGGAGAAGATATAATTGTTGATAAACTAAACTCTGCTCTTGACGAACTAAGTTATATTTATCACATTTGTAGGCAAAGGCAAGAAATTGGCGATTAATAACGAATTAATATGTATTATGATATGAATATAATTAATGAAATAGGTGATACTGTCAGAGGGCAAGAAATGTTGGGTAGAACCGCAGAAAGAGCATATCAGCGTGCTAATAGAACAAGTGGTGCTGACAAGAACAGATATATGAAAACATATAATGATGCATATAGAACTGGTGGTAAATCAGCTAATAAACATCTTGGTGGTAGTAGAGAACACTTTGATAATGGTAGGGATTATGAGTACGAGAAATGGGCAGACGAACATAATGGTAATGTAACAGAATCAAAGACAATGAATAAGAAACTTATAAGGCTAACAGAATCAGACCTTCATAAGATTGTGAAAGAATCTGTTAAAAGGATATTAAGAGAAGGAAGAGGGCAGTTAGGTGGTCTTGTGAATACAGCCACAGAAAAATTTAATGAGCTCTATATGGCGCATAAAGATGCTTGTATTTCTCATATCAATGCAGTAAAAGAAAGTGGTGAGTTTAATGATTTAGAAACTCGTTTGGCTTGGGATTTTGCACGTGCAACTCGTTATCAAGATTGGATGCCAAAGGATGAACAAGGATACCCAGTTGGTAATGATGCTCAAAAATCAACACTGTTTAAACAAGCATTACGCAACTCTGCTATTGAATATTAAGCAGCAATCAGACCACTTCTTAACAAGTCCAATGGACTTGTCGAACATATGGGCGAATCTTTCTGATTCGCCCATTTTTATTTTATACCGCCTATTGATTTTTAACAAAAAATTGTTATATTTTATATGTACTAAACAATATAACAAATGAAGCGTTTAAATAAGGAATATAAATTAGATGTGTGCAATCATATTGTGGTTAAATATGGTAGTGTAAACAAGGATAACCCACAAGTGGTTTACGTCAGTGGAAGGTGTTGGGTATCTCCACAGATTAAAATGGATTATGATAATGTAATATCAAATATTGAAAAAGAAATGAGGAAAAATATAAAGATATTTCTCATGGATGGAATAAATTTTGATAAAAAGTTTATATTGGATTTTGACCTCAATACAGATAATTTTGGGATTGGTGATAAAAAGTTTCTATCATTTGACTTTTATCTGAGGCAGAACGAAGCCAACAAAAAGTCTCTTAAAGACCTAAAGAATATACTCAATGGAAGGATAAGTACTGTTGTTAACAACCTAGTATATCTTTTTAAGGAAAATGATTTTACTATTGAGAAACGAAAGTAAGTCATCTTGATATTTATTATAAAACTATAGTAATATGAAAAAGATTATAAGATTGACAGAATCTGACTTACATAGAATAATAGAAAGGTCAGTTAGCAAGATATTGAAAGAAGGCGTATTGGGAAACGATTGGCATCAAGACGAAGACGATGTGTTGAATAACTATGAGCCATTTGAAGACCAGATTAATAGATATGAAGCTGAAAACGAATTCAGAAATCAACATGACTGGGGTGCTCAAGGTGAAGAGGACATTGACCCAACGCATTATGACCAACATAGTGATGTGATTGGTTGGAACGATGATGAACCAGAAGGATATGAGGAAGACCCTGATTGGTATAGGGATGATGTGAATCCTATTAATGATAGTCCGTCAGACGGTGACTTATATCGTGGTATGTGGTAAAAATAAAAGTAATAATATAGAAGATGGCACAAATAAAAATCAAAGATGAAATCTGTGATGTCCCTGTTTATATGGCAGTCAAAGATGGTAAACTCTACAACAACAACACTAAGCGGTTTGAGGGTGTTGACGGTGACATTGCAGTTGTAACTGAATATGGTAAAGAAAAGCGATATACAGTGAAACAATACACTGATTATCAGATAATACCAAATTATGAAGGAAACACAAAAATCCTGTCAGCGCAAGAACTTCGTGATGGAAGAACAATTCTGAATTACATTCACATCACAGAAGTTCAAGTAGTTTAACAAAAATTAACGGAGATTGTATCACAGTCTCCTTTTTTATTGAAAGTTTAGCGAGAAGGTCCTCCTTTATGTAAATTGCTATATTATTACCAAAATAAAAGCGAGACTTAAATTGGTCTCGCTTTTTTGTTATGAATTAAGAATTCAAAATATTTTTAATTTTATTTATTTTCTCATTTAAAGATGGTTTTAAAATATTGGTTTCATTATTTTCAACATATTGTTGAAGCTCCTCTGGTTTACCAATATAGGCCCCTGGGGTTGATGGACTTGAAACTACGTCCCAACAGATTAATTCAAAGTCATCGCCTACAATATATTGTCCTAACTTTTGCTCAACAGAACCTACACCCCTTGATGACACACCAATTTTATATCCATTAATCAGAAGATTAGCAACCTCATCACCCCTACTAGAAACAATACCTTGTTTTCTAAACCCCTCAGTTGTATTAATCTCCATTTTACCTACTAAGGTTGCGCCTTCCCAATGTAATTCAATAATATTATGTGAGACTCTAGAAAGGTCAATCGTACTTTCTGCTGGATGGTTACAGTTTTTCGTCCAATGAGGTTTTCCATTTGACATCACATACCATATGTGGTTAGGTACTTCTACGCACATTACTTTTCCGTTGTAATGTTCTTTTTCGATTGATAGAAAACGTTTGTCTAAATATATTCCTTTAGTCAATGAACGTAATGAAAAATGTAATGGCTTACAGTTTTTACTTTCAATAAGTCTATCGCCAATCATTCTGTCATTATTTCTTTCTTCAACATGATAATTTCCACTATAGCCTATTTTAAGTTGTATTTCATTTAAATCTAATACTAATTGTTTTGATACACTAAAAATATCATCAGTTAAAGTATATTTACTTCTTTTATCCCCTCTAATTCTACCATCACCAAGAACGAACCAATCATATAGTATTCTTAAGTTTTCTTTTGATTGATTTTTAATATTTGTTGGGATATGTTTGGTATAACAATCTCCAAGTTCAGAAACATATCTATTAAGTCTTGGGTCACATATTCTAAAGGTTTTTTTATTGTCTTTAGACACATTAACAGTATATCCTAAATCAAGTTCAATAAGCATGTCTTCAATCATTTCGCTTATTGTTTCTTTTTTTTGGTATATGTTTACGTCATTATTAGTTTTTCTATAATCCCCTTCTGATAAATAGATTCCAAGAAACTTCATAAATGTTGACATTGGTATCTTTTTATCTTCAATGCAGTCTGGATGATTTTTACTTGTTTTTTCACTAGGATGGTCTATTCCTTTTAGAATAAAGAATTCGTCACCGATTTCTTGCCAATTTCCTTGTTTTGGGATATAATAATGGGATAAGTTATCAGTATTGTAAATTTCTTCTGCTGTTTTAAATCCATTAAATTTATTGTTTCTATCATATAAAGGAAACCCATGATTAGGGGTAACAATATCATCTATATTTCTTCCAGTTAAATGATACATATCCCCATTATAATCATATTCAATTTTTCTTTCTATTTTTTGTTTTTCAATACATTTGGTATCTGGGTTTAGAGTTAAAACAATGTCATTCTCTTTAACTTCTTCTAATGTTTTCCAACCATTTTCAGTAAGTATCATTGCATCTGGTTTATAACATTCCCCTAAAGCCATTCTTTCTTGAATCATTTTTTGGTATTTTTCAACTTCTCTTTTTAAAATACCTTCTGGATATATTCTACCGTTTGCATTTTTTATGCCATATTTTTGGAAGATTGCATCCACCACAAATGGGTAAGGAACATACCACTCTTCACCCCCAATGTTTTCTTTTATTTGTTTGTTTCTAGAAGTATTTAATGATATATATCCGTCATTCTCTATTAGAATTCCATGCCCTGTTTTTCCTTCTTTTATTACCTCTAATTCTTTCTTTTCCATATTCATATGCAAAGATATATTTTTTATTTTTAATTAACAAATTAAATTTAATATAAATATTTGGTACAATATAAATATTTATATAATACCAATGCATATTTACAAGTACATAAAAAGTACTGAAACATTATTATTTTAGTGGAATTGACGTAATTTTTTTGTATTTGTGTTATATTTATATTTAAAATAATGTATTAAATTTATTTTCTAAATGAATAAAAATATTAGAAGCAAAGTAGTGAAAGAATCTTTATTGGATTACAATGCACTCGCTAATTCTTTGAAGGAAAATACTGAGAGTGCGGTCAAAACTCTTTTAGATGAGGCTGTACGTGATACATATGCCAAGTTATTGTCTGAGGACGATGACAAGGACTACGAAGAAGAGGAAGTGGAAGATACTAGTTCTGATATTACAAATG
>Ga0247610_10003114_pt1 | contig 18514 bp, 14 predicted proteins | sample 174DNAGHGhighgp2_FD_193483 | JGI IMG/M metagenome (GOLD analysis project Ga0247610, IMG submission 193483) | Sheep rumen microbial communities from Palmerston North, Manawatu-Wanganui, New Zealand - 1742 DNA GHGhigh gp2 | ecosystem: Host-associated > Mammals > Digestive system > Stomach > Rumen... | reverse complement strand
GCCCGTCAGCACGGATTCACGCAATCAGAACTGGACCGCGCTAAGAAACTGCAACTGAATGCTGCCGAGCGTCGTGCTAATATGAAGGACGACTATCGCAACTCGCACTACGTGAACGTCTGTGTAGACAACTTCCTCGAAGGTGAACCGCTGATCAGCGTCGACTTCAAACTGGAGAACACCCAGAAACTCGATCGCGAGGTGACGCTGGCCGAAGTGAATGCTGCCGTGAAAGAACTGATCACAGACAAGAATCAGGTAGTCATCATGTATGCTCCTGATAAAGACGATTACGAGATTCCCTCAGCCGAGCAGATTGAGCAGGTGATTCTCGCCACCCAACAACACGCCTACGCCCCTTATCAAGAGGCACAGCTGGCAGAGTCGTTGGTCAGCGAGTTGCCCAAGGCTGGAACTATTGTCAGCGAGAAACCCTATCGTCACGGCTTTACGGAAATCACTTTGAGCAACGGTATGAAAGTGTATATCCGCAAGACCGATTATGAGGCTGATGCCATCTCCATACGTATGTATGCCGATGGCGGAACCTCACTCTATGGTGACGAGGACATCCCCAATTTCAACCTCATTTCGAGTGGCGTTACAGAAGGTGGCGTAGGACAGTTTGATGCCGTCACCCTGCGCAAGATGTTGACGGGTAAGAGTGTTCGTGTGAGTCCTTCGGTAGGTACCAGAGGCCAGAGCATCAGCGGTAGTGCATCGCTGAAAGATATGGAAGCCATGTTCCAGTTGGCCTACCTCTACTTCACCCAACCTCGTAAGGACACAGCCGCCTTTGCCGGCCTGATGAACCGTCAGTATGCCTTCCTTGCCAATCGCAACGCCTCGCCAAAGGTGGACTATAATGACTCCATCCGTGCCATTCTCTATGATCATCATCCACGTATGGAGCCTGTGGTGCAGTCAACGCTTGAAAAGGTGAACTACGATCGCATCCTCGAAATCTATAAGGAGCGCTTCAGCGATGCTGCCAACTTCAAGACCGTCATTATCGGCAACTACGACGAGCAGCAGCTGCGTCAGATGTTGTGCCAGTATCTGGCTACACTCCCTGCTACCAATAAAAATGAGCAGACCAACTACAGCCGTATTCCACAGATTGTTGGTGGCGAGAAGGTGGTGAAGTTCAGCAAGCCACAGGCTACGCCGTTGGCCAATGTTAGCATCTACCTGACTGCCGATGTCCCCTTCACGGCTCAGAGCGACCTGGAGCTTGACTTCCTGAAACGCTGCCTCTCCATCGCCTATACCGACTCCGTACGTGAGGAAAAGGGCGGCACCTATGGCGTCAGCGTCGACTTCGAACTCGATAAGGATGACAAGCCCAACGCTACGATGAAGATTTCCTATAATGCCGATCCCAGTCGTTACACCGAACTGAATCCGATTGTCTATCAGCAGCTGAAGAACATTGCCAACAATGGACCAGCAGCCACATCCATGCAGAAGGTGAAGGAATACCTGATCAAGCAATATGCCCAGGCTGCCATCACTAACGACTATTGGAGCTATATCATCTGGCACGAGATTGATGACGACACCGACTTCGACCGCGATTACTGCAAGATGGTGGAGCAGATGAAACCGGCTGACGTACAGCGTATGGCCCAGCAGCTTCTGGCTGCCAAGCGTTGTATTGAGGTAACGATGCTGTCAGAATAATACCTATATCTAATTAACCGCATATTATAGGTTATTTGAGTGCGTTGGACAGATAGACGGAATTACAATCCCAATAAAGACGGGCGGCATGGTTTTTGTCGCCTGTTTTTTATCCCTGAAATGAGGTTTTGACGACCAGGACAAAATTCATTCGCAATAGGACAACATCAGTTCATAATAATAATTTAACAAATTTTACACAAAGCCGTTTTTGCCAAAGGAAATGGCATTTTTTCAAACGAATTTTTGCTGCAAATATACACTTTTTCCAATGAAAAATCACCATTTTACGACATTTTTTCGAGGGAAACGCTTAAAACAATTCCAAAAATTAACATAAAAAGTGATTTTTCGCTTATATTCTTGGCAATATCAACTTACAAACTACGCTTCCCGTTTCTTGTGATTTTTACCATTACGGGAGCTTCTGTCAAACACACCTTTAATGATCTTGATATTGCCCATAAATACTAATAATTATCAAATTCAGGCACAAATTTACACATAATTCTCGAAATCTCAGTGAAAAGTACTATATTTGCAAGAAATTTTAAGAATAGAAGTAGCAATAATGAAGACAAAAGGCGTGATATTATTGGTAGCATTCATTTCTGCCGTAGTCGGCATCATAGGCTGCCAGACAAAGCATACCCAAAATGAACCGATTCCTGCCGAGCCTAAGTATCAGGACTCTACGCAATGGTACGTCAACAACCGCCAGGGCGAAGCTGATATTTTCTACATCATATCCACCGAAACGGGCGACTACGTATTGCCCAACGGCGAGACTTGTCACTATGCGGACACCTATGCCGACAGTCTGCGTATGCCGCTCTATGGAGAGATGCTGGGCGTAGATACGTTGTTGAGCGGAAGGCTGAACTATTATTCGCCCTATTATCGGCAATGTTCCCTTCAGAGCTTTGAGAGCGACAGTCTGAAATCAGCTCGTTTCCCGTTAGCGTTGGGCGATGTGCGCAGAGCCTTCTCCCACTATCTGAAGAACATGAACGGTGGTCGCCCATTTATATTGGCAGGATTCAGTCAGGGCGCACATATCATGATAGAATTGTTGAAGGAGATCGACGATGATGCGTTCTCTCGTATGGTTGCAGCCTATGCCATAGGCATTGCCATAAATGACTCGGACCGCCATATCATAGCAGCCAAGAGTGCTGACGATACGGGAGTAACTATCTGCTACAATTCAGTGCGTGACACTAGTTGCACCATGCGGGGCTGGACGAAAAGTCGCATGGCAATTAATCCCGTAAACTGGCGTACGGACGATATACCTGCCACACTGGTCACAGAGCCGTCGCCGCTGCTGCCCGTTGCAGAGCAGAAGAAAGACACCATGACCGTTCACATTGACAAGCCATCAGGCTTACTGATAGTCGAAGGTTATACTGCCCAGGATTACTTGTTGCCCCTAATAGGTGTGGAGGGCAATTACCACACCCGGGAAATATGGCTCTACCGTGATCAGCTGCGCGAAAACATGGCATTAAGGGCAGATAGATGGATAAAATCCAGAACGTTTTTATAATAGCTCTATAATAGAATAACAGTAGCATAAGATAGCGATGAATACAAAAGTGAAATCCTTATTGCAGCAGCTGCTGCAGAGTCCACGACGGTTCCCTGTTGAACTGGCCCTGGGAGTGGTGTTCTTTATCATAGCCGTCTGGGATAGCGAGACTCACGTATGGAATGAGAAGACGGCAGAGTATGTAAGTGCAGTCAATGGTGACATTCTCTGGTTCTTCGTGCCGCTGATGGCATTGACCTTCTGGCTCCATCGCGTCAACCGCTGGGCTTATTATGCCTCGTTTTTCCTTTTCCTGCCCTTGATGGCACTCAATCTGAAGCCCTTCCTTTGGACTTACGGTTTCGCTTTTACCTACGTCTTGGCAGCGATTCTGCTCATCATAGGTAACAGACGGTTGTCCAACCGATCGTTTGCAGCCCATTCCCTGCATGTGGCCACCCAGATGTTTTTCGGAATGCTCATTTCCGGCCTCCTTTATATGGCAGTATTGGCCATCATGGCCTCCTTCTTCTATATCTTCGGCATCGACGAACCCAAGCATTTCTATGAGCATATCGCGCAGTTCATCTTCTTTGTGCTGGCTCCGCAGGTGTGCTGCACCCTTGTCCGCCAGAACGAAGATGAGGTAGAAGAGCCATTCAAGATACTCAGGCTTATCCTTAATTTCATCCTCTCCCCAGCCGTCATCATCTACACGGTTATCCTCTATACCTACTTCATAAAGATAGCCTTCGAGTGGGACTTGCCCAAGGGCGGTGTAGCTTGGTTGGTCATGGGATTCATCACGGTGGCATTGATAGGTCGCGTGGCACAATCGATACTCAGCCAGCGATATTATGACTGGTTCTACAATCGTTTCACATTGATTGCCCTTCCTCCACTCATCATGTACTGGATCGGCTCTATCTACCGCATCCGTCTCTATAGCTTCACCGAGAGCCGTTTCTACCTGATGGTGGCTGGTGTGCTGATGACGCTTTTCGTGCTGATGCTCTTCCGTGAGCGTACCCGTCGCTATCAGCTTATGGTGCTTATCTTCGGTGCAGCCATTATCCTCTTCACCTATATCCCCGGCATCTCTGCCAAGAGCATCGGATTAGCCTGCCAGAAGCAGCGCCTCACGGAACTTATCAGCGAACTGAAACTGACCGATGCCAAGACGGGCAAACTGAACGATGACCTCGATATGAGAAGCATCAGGCAGGACAGTCTGAAGTGTGAGCGATACAAAGACGTCTCCAGCGTTATCAGCTATGTTCGCAACGAAATTGGAGACAAGGAGTTTGAAGCTAAATACGGTAAATGGGAGCACTCAGAGTATAGTTTCGGCTACGATAAAACTAATGGCAAATCCATAGTGCCTCGCAATAGCGGTGACAACACATATACCAGGCGGAAGCCGGTAGAGTTGGGCGAATACACGATTATGCTTCCCTCGAAAGCATACGAATACAACTACAATAACCAGACGGTAATTATCACCCAGGATAATGATACCGTTCTCGAATATCCTATTCAAAAGATCATCCGTCAGGACACGATGCTCCTGCATCATCCTGAACAACTGCTCACCTATCGCAACGACTCACTGATGCTGGTACTTGAAGGTATCTGCATTGAAGACACCGTCGTTACAGATGTCAGGTACTATGGCCTCCAGTTGTTCAAGAGGCAAAGGTAATTCAAAGCACCTAAAAGATAGTTTGAAGGAGCAACATCCATTGAGGTGCTGCTCCTACTTTTATAGATTGTTTTGGAAGATTGCAACTGAGATAATGCACTTCGAAAAGATTTACGAAATAAATTATCGACAGCCAAATGAGATACTATGAGAGTCAGATTTGCCCTTTACGTCTGAGCCTATTCTTTATCATCTTATTGTAAAGGACTTCGGCCATATCAGCGTGAGTGTACAGGTAGTGATATACTTCTTCTTTGATGAAGTCACCTATGTATTGCCTAATACTTATTCCATCAAGAGCCATTACTTAAAATCCTGCTTCTGTAGCACGTTACTGTAATTTTAGCGTTCATAACTGTGACGGTTTTTGTGACGGTTTTCGTCACGATTTCCGTCACTCGCGCTAAAATTGAGTAAAATTGAGAGAAAAAGAAAAGGAGCTAAAACCCTTTGGTTTTCAACTCCTTCGCTTCTGTCGGGATTACTGGACTCGAACCAGCGACCTCGCGCCCCCCAGACGTGTGCGCTACCAACTGCGCTAAATCCCGATCCTTTTTAAAGCTTAGCACCGACCCTTTGGCCGAAATGCGGGTGCAAAAGTACACACATTTTTCCGTTTGACCAAATTTTCCGGCTACTTTTTTCAATTTTAAGTGTTTTTTTTTATTTCAGATTTGCTTATACGGATAAAAATGTATACCTTTGCACCCCGAAATCAAGACTACAACAGATAAATGACTCAATATAAAATCACGGCTCCCAAGCTTCAGAAAACGATGGTGAGCCTGCCTGCTTCGAAGAGCATCTCAAACCGTGCCCTGATCATTTATGCGCTCAGTGGCGGGCGACAGATGCCCCAGAACCTTTCCGACTGCGACGACACGAAGGTGATACTCAATGCCCTGCGCTACATGCCCGATGTGATTGACATCAAGGCCGCAGGTACCGCCATGCGCTTCATGACGGCCTACCTGAGTGTGATGCGTGGGACCCACGTGCTGACGGGAACGGCCCGTATGAAGCAGCGCCCCATCGGCATTCTGGTCGATGCTTTGCGCAAACTGGGTGCCGACATTACCTACGAGGGCAACGAGGGCTATCCCCCACTCCGCATCACAGGTCAGGCAATCGAGGGCGGTGAACTGGAGATTGAAGGCAACGTAAGTTCACAGTATATCTCTGCCTTGCTAATGATCGGACCTATGCTGAATAAAGGCCTCGAACTGAAACTGACAGGCGAAATCATCTCACGCCCCTACATCGACCTAACGCTGTGGATGATGCGCGAATACGGGGCTGATGCCGAATGGACCTCAGCCGACACCATCACCGTGAAGCATAAGCCCTACGTGAACCGCGACTACGTGATTGAGAACGACTGGAGCGGTGCCAGCTACTGGTATGAGATGCTGGCGCTGAACGGTGACCGTGAGGCGGAGGTGGTGCTCAACGGCCTGAAGGACGGCTCGAAGCAGGGCGACTCGGTGATCAAGTACATCTTCAGTCTGCTGGGCGTGAAGACGGTGTTCCAGTCGAAGACCTCGGGCAAGCCCCAGAACGTGACGCTGAAGTGCAACGGCCGAAGGGTGCCCAAGCTGGAATATGATTTCGTAAACTCTCCCGACCTGGCACAGACGGTGATCGTGACCTGTGCAGCCCTCGACATTCCCTTCTACTTCAAGGGTCTGGCCACGCTGAAGATCAAGGAGACCGACCGTATCGAAGCCATGAAGCGCGAGATGCGGAAACTGGGTTATGTGCTGCATGACGTGAACGACAGCGAGCTCTATTGGGACGGGGAGCGCTGCGAGCCCTCGATGGAAGAAGGCATCGATACCTACGACGATCACCGCATGGCGCTCTCGTTTGCGCCTTTCGCCATGAAATCGGGCAGTCTGATCATCAACAATCCGGAGGTGGTGACGAAGTCGTATCCGAGCTTTTGGCAGAGCCTGGTCGATGCCGGGTTCAGTATCGAAATGAATAATGAATAGCGCTCTGCGAGCTAATGAATAACGAATAATGAATAATGAATAATGGAGTTTGCGCTGGTGTGTGTAGGGTTGATTGTGGGACTGGGCGTGATTGCTTGGGTCGCTAATCATTTCGACAAGGGAGAAGACACCATCGAAGTGGGCCACGACTGCTCAACCTGTACCGCAGCACAGGAGGGAGACTGCAAAATTCACTGTCTTTTAGAGGAAAAACAACAAAAAGAAGCGGCATCACACAATAAAACAACCTCTAAAGAGGTTTAATTATAGGATGCGCAAATTTGCCTATAGCTTGACTTTTGGAGCCATCGTCGTCTTGACGATGGTGGGCTGCTCTACGCAGAAGAACACGGCAGGTACCCGTTGGTGGCACAGTTTCAACGCCCGTTACAACATCTATTACAACGGCAAGCAGGCTTTCATCGAGGGTAACTTAGAGAAGGAGAAAGCCAACAAGGATAACTTCACTGAACAGATTCCGCTCTACATGGTCGGCAACAAAGACAGCCGTTCGATAGGCAGCGGACAATACGACCGTGCCATCGAGAAGGCCGAAAAGGACATCCGCCGCCATAGCATCAAGGCCAAACCCGAGTGGAAAGGCGGCAAGAAAAAGACCGACAAGGACAAGGAATGGCTGGGACGGAAGGAGTATAACCCCTTCCTCTGGAAAGCGTGGATGCTGCTGGGCAAGTCGCAGTTCCAGAAGGGTGCCTTCGACGAGGCCGCTGCCACCTTCAGCTATATGATACGTCTCTATCAGACACAACCCATGCAGAGTGGTCTGGCCAAGGCCTGGCTCGCGAAGTGCTATACCGAACTCGACTGGCTCTACGATGCCGAGGACGTGATCCGCAACATGAGCCGCGACTCGATGCACTTCCGGACCGTAAAGGACTGGGACTACACCTATGCCGACTTCTATATCCGCACGAAGGACTATCAGAAGGCGGTGCCCTATCTGCGCAAGGTGCTCAAGCACGAGCACCGTCACCAGCAAAAGGCCCGTGAGTGGTTCCTGCTGGGACAGATCCAGCAGGAGCTGGGCAACCGTGTAGAGGCGGAGCATGCTTACGGCAAGGCCATCGGCTGTCATCCCTCGTACGAACTGGAATTCAATGCCCGCATCGCCCAAACGGAGGTGATGGCCAAGGGTAATGCCAAGGCGATGATCAGCAGGCTGCGACGGATGGCTGCCAACGACAACAACAAGGACTACCTCGACCAGGTTTATTATGCGATGGGTAATATCCATCTGATGCAGAAAGATACGCTGAAAGCCATCGCTGCCTATGAGAAGGGAAATGAGAAAGCTACCCGCAGCGGCATCGAGAAAGGTGTGCTGCTGCTCACGTTAGGCAATCTCTACTGGCAGTTGGAGAAATACAACGATGCGCAACGCTGCTATGGCGAGGCCATCGGTCTGCTGGACAAGGACCGCAAGGACTATCAGGAGCTGTCGGAGCGCTCGAAGGTACTCGACGCCCTCGTCCCTCATACCGATGCCATCCACCTGCAGGACTCGCTGCTCGCACTGGCCGATATGCCTGAGAAAGAGCGTCTGGAAGCCATCGACCGTGTGATCAATGAGCTGAAACGCAAGGAGAAGGAGGCCCGTGAGGCGGAGCAGATCGCAGCCGCCGAGCGTATGCAGCAGCAGAATCAGGCCGTAGGACAGCGGGGGAACACGAATCAGCCACAAAACCGTCAGACAACACAGAGTCAGGGCGGTGGACTGTGGTATTTCTATAACCCCACCGCCGTGAGTCAGGGAAAGACCACCTTCCAGCGCCAGTGGGGCCAGCGACAGAATGCCGACAACTGGCAGCGCATCAATCAGACAGTGGTGAATCTGGCCGCCAACAGCGAAGAAAAATCCGAGGACTCCGAAAACGCTGGGAACACCGAGCTCTCCGACTCTCTGACAGCCCAAGGCGCAGTCCTCAACGACAGCATCCAGGGTGAGAAGGCCCCTGCCGACACCCTCGCCAAAGATCCCCACAACCGCGAGTTCTATCTGGCGCAGATTCCTTTCAGCGATGAGCAGAAGGCCGCCAGCCACGTGATCATCCAGGAGGCCCTGTTGCAGTCGGGTATCATCTTCAAGGACCGGCTCGACAACCTGAAGCTCAGTGAGAAGCAGTTGCTGCGTCTGACGAATAACTATCCCCAATACGAACAGCTCGACGATGCGTGGTATCACCTCTTCCTGCTCTATTCGCGACAGGGGCGCCATGATCTGGCCGAAGCCTGTCTGAGCCATCTGCAATCCGAGCATCCTGAGAGCGAGTGGACCACCCTGCTCTCCGACCCCTACTATGCTGACAATGCCCGCTTTGGTACCCATATCGAGGACTCACTCTATGCGGCTACCTATCAGGCCTTCAAGGATGACAGGTTCAGCGAGGTGGCGGGGAATGCGCGCATCTCTGCCGACCGTTTCCCCATGGGTGAGCACCGTGCGAAGTTTATCTTCATCGACGGTCTGAGCCGCCTGAACAACGGTGATGCCAGCGGTTGTCTGGAACAGTTGAAGGATGTGGTGGAGAAACATCCCAAGAGCGAGGTGGCCGAGATGGCTGGCATGATTGTGAAAGGCGTGCAGGAAGGTCGCAGGCTGCATGGCGGTAAGTTCGATATCGGCGATGTGTGGTCGCGTCGTGACATCACCCTCACTGCCGACTCCACGAAGGCCGACACGCTGAGTGCAGACCCGAATCAGAAGTTCATCTTCATGCTCGTCTATGAGCCTGACAGCGTGGATCAGAACCAACTGCTGTTTGAGATGGCGCGCTATAACTTCACCAACTTCCTGGTGCGTAACTTCGAGATTGCCACTGACGAAGACAATGGTCTGCAACGCATGTTGATCAGCGGATTCCTGAGTTATGACGAAGCCTTGCAGTACGCCCGTCAGCTCTATGCCAACGAGGTGATGGCGGAAAAGATCACAGGCTGTCGCAGCCTCATCATCAGTGAGGTGAATCTGCCACTGTTGGGCGTGCAGTTCAGCTACGACGATTACGAGCAGTTCTATGAGGAGATCTTCGTGCCGATGAAGACGAGCGATGACAAGTTGCTCATCCGTCCTGAGGACATCGAGATATTAGACCCCGAGGATATTCCGACAGAGAAGAAAGGCTCAGAGGATGACGACGCCGAGGAAGAAGACGCGCCACAAAAGAAGACAAAGAAGAAACAAACCAAGGAATTCGACTTTGACGACGACTTCTGGTAAGATAGTGAATAGTGAATAGTGAAAAGTGAATAGTGATGATCAACGGATATTTACTGTGGGTGGATGATGAGATCGAGCAGCTGCATGGACAAAAGCTGTTCTTGGAGAGCAAGGGCTATGACGTGATGACGGTGAGCAACGGCACCGACGCCATCGACCTCTGTCGTGAACGCCATTTCGATCTGGTGCTGCTCGACGAGCAGATGCCGGGCCTCAGCGGACTGGAGACGTTGCAGCGCATCAAGGAGATGCACCCGACTCTCCCTGTGGTCATGGTGACAAAGAGCGAAGAGGAGGACATCATGAACCAGGCCATCGGCCAGAAGATTGCCGACTACCTGATCAAGCCCGTGAATCCCAACCAGATTCTGCTGACACTGAAGAAAAATATCCACCGTGAGGAAATCGAGACGGAGGTGACGCAGACACAGTATCAGCAGCAGTTCCAACAGATTGCCATGCAGATCATGGACTGCAGGACGTGGCAGGACTGGGTGGAAGTCTACAAGAAACTCGTGCATTGGGAACTGGAACTGAGTTCGACAGACAGTAGCATGACGGATATGCTCCGTATGCAGAAGGAGGAGGCGAACCTGGGCTTCGCAAAGTTCATCAAGAAGAACTATCTGGACTGGGTGGCCTCCCTCGATCCCACCAAGCCTACGGGCGACCGTCCTGTGCTCTCACCCGAAGTATTCAAGAGCAAGGTTTTCCCTCTATTGAGCGAGGGTAAGAAGGTGTTTCTGGTAGTGCTCGACAACTTCCGCTATGACCAATGGCGCATGCTGGCTCAGGAACTCAACAAGCAGTTTGACATCGAGGAAGACCTCTATTTCAGTATCCTGCCCACCGCTACACAGTACGCCCGCAATGCCATCTTCTCAGGACTGATGCCAAATAAGATTGCCCAGATGTTTCCTGACCTCTGGGTCGACGAGGACGAGGAGGAGGGCAAGAACCTGAACGAGGCCCCATTGATCCAGACACAGCTCGACCGTTATCGCAAGAAGAACCCGTTCTCGTATCATAAGGTGAACAATTCCTCTGATGCCGACAAGCTGATGCAGCAGATGGCGAACCTTGGGAAGAACGATCTGAACGTGGTGGTATTCAATTTCATCGACATGCTCAGTCACGCGCGCACGGAATCAAAGATGGTACGCGAGCTCGCCAACAACGAGAGTGCCTACCGCTCCATCACCCTCTCCTGGTTCCGTCACTCAGTGATTGCCGATTTCTTCCGTCAGCTGGCACAGGAGGACTTCAAGGTAATCGTGACCACCGACCACGGTAGTATCCGCTGTACACAGCCCGTGAAGATTGTCGGCGACAGAAACACCAATACGAACCTGCGCTATAAACTTGGTAAGAACTTGAGTTACGACAATAAGAGCCTGTTTACCATCCACGAGCCACAGAAGGCCCAACTGCCTGCACCGAACCTCTCGACGACCTACGTGTTTGCAACGGGTGACGCTTTCTTAGCCTACCCCAACAATTACAACTACTATGTGAGCTACTATCGCGACACTTTCCAGCACGGCGGTATCTCGATGGAAGAAATGATTATACCACTCATCACAATGACTGGAAAAAAGAGATAAGTTATGGAAATTAAGATACAGGATTTAGCGCATATCAACGAAGCTGCAAAGGCGTTTGTTGAAAATATTGGCGACAACACGGTGTTTGCCTTCTACGGTAAGATGGGAGCTGGCAAAACCACGTTTATTAAAGCCATCTGTGAGGAGTTGGGCGTCGACGACGTCATCACCTCTCCCACTTTCGCCATCGTAAATGAATACACAGCCCAAGATGGCCCAGTCTACCACTTCGACTTCTACCGCATCAAGAAGATTGAAGAAGTCTACGACATGGGCTTTGAGGACTATTTCTACTCCGGAGCCCTCTGTCTGATAGAGTGGCCGGAGCTGATAGAGGAGGTATTGCCTGAGGATGCCGTGAAAGTGACGATCGAAGAAAAAGAGGATGGCTCGAGAGCCGTCCTCTTCTAAAGGTTCTGTTCCTGAAAGTCGAGATCGGCCTGTACAACGAAGAGCACATATTCGGGTTCGAAGTTAGTGACACCGTCCTCCTTCGCCTTTTTGCAGACATAGTCGGTCACCACATCCAGGTCGATGTCAACCTCCTCCTCATCACTCTCCAAGATACCACTCTCATAGTAGTAGTCTACTATCAGGTCCATCATATACAAGATGGTCTCGTCGCTGTAATGCTTCTTCGCATCAAACGGGATGCGCTCGCGGATAAACGCCAGTTCCCTTCTGTTCTCCTCCTCATCGAGGCGAAGCTCTTCTTCGAAACTTGCCATCGCTTACAGGAGTGACTGGAACTTCTCGTTGACAGCAGACTCGCTCTGAGCGCCGACCAGCTTGTCGATCACATTTCCGTTTTTGAAGAAGAGGACGGTGGGGATGTTACGGATGCCGAAAATAGCAGCCAGCTCCTCGTTCTCCTCGACGTCGCACTTACCCACTACGATCTGGCCATCGTACTTCTCTGCCATCTTCTCGATGATGGGTGCAATCATACGGCAGGGTCCGCACCAGGTTGCCCAGAAATCAATTACTAACGGCTTGTCGCCTTTCTTCAGGGTCTCGAAATTCTCTTTTGTGATTACAACTTCCATAATGTTTGTTTTTAAAAGGGTTTATACTAATTGATCTTATAATCCATGACATTCGAATGGCTCTCGATATAGTCGATGAGGGTATGGCGCACATCCACGCCCCGATTGGGCGCGCGCAGCAATACGTGGTTCTTGCCTAAGGAGTCACGCAGCTGGAAGAACAGTTTGGTCTTGCCAGGATTCTCGGCAATCAGTTCGTTGAGCTCTGCCACAATCTGCTCGTCAAGCATCTCCGGATCGGTGATGATCGAGATGGTGATGCGGTCGATGGCATTCTCCTTCACCGTCTGCAGATACTCCACACGGCTTATCTTCAATTCCTTAGGGCCATCGTTATTATACTGGAAACGGGGACGGATCTTACCCACCACAAAGACAGAAGCGCCGATCGAGAACATGCCACTGTATTGTCCCCAGTTCTCACCGAAGAGCGGCAGCTCGCCAGAGCCGTCGAAATCCTCGAGGGTGACGATGCCAAAGGGTTTGCTATTCTTGGTGAAGCCCGTCCTGACAGCTGTGACGATACCGCCTAATGCCACATCCTCGCGATCCGTGACGCTGCCGATATCCGTCAGTTCCAGACAAGTGGTGTTGCACAGGTTGTCGATCACGATCTTAAACTCGTTGAGTGGATGGGCAGAGAGATAGATACCCACCAGATCACGCTCCTTGTTCAGACGTTCGATGTCGCTCCAACGCACGTCGTTCTTAGGCACAGGTGGCTGCGCAATCTCCACACCCTCACCAAAAGCGCCGAAGAGCGAGTTCTGCTGTTCTGCCATCTCCTGCTGGTAGGTCTGGCCATAGCGCACAAGCGTATCGAGGAACATCTCCCCTTTGGCATTCGTGGCGAAATAGTCCTCACGACGGATACCGAAGCTGTCGAAGCCGCCACTCAGCGCCAGACTTTCGTAGGCCTTACGGTTGACAGATGAGAAACTGACACGCTGCGCGAAGTCATAGATGCTCTTGTAGGGGCCGTTCTTCTCACGCTCCTCGATAATGGCGAGGGCCGCTGAGTCACCCATGCCCTTGATGGCACCCAGACCGAAACGGATCTCACCGTGATGGTTCACACCAAACTTCTCATACGACTCGTTGACATCGGGGCCTAAGGTGTCGATGCCCATGGTCTTACACTCATCCATGAGCTTCGTGATTTCCGTGATCTGATCTCTTCGACGGCTCATGATGGCGGCCATGAACTCAGCCGGGTAGTTGGCCTTGAGATAGGCCGTCTGATAAGCCACCCACGAGTAACAGGCGGCATGCGACTTGTTGAAGGCGTAGGATGCGAAAGCCTCCCAGTCGGCCCAGATCTTCTCGAGTATCTTCGGATCGTGACCGTTCTTCTTGCCACCCTCGATAAACTTGGGCTTCATGGCGTCGACGATATCCTTTTTCTTCTTACCCATCGCCTTACGGAGGGCATCGCTTTCACCACGGGTGAAATCGGCCAGGAGTCGTGACAGCAACATCACCTGCTCCTGATACACCGTGATACCATACGTATCCTTCAGGTATTTCTCCATGATGGGGATATCGTAGGTAATCGGTTCGTCGCCATGCTTACGACGGATAAACTGCGGGATATAGCCCATAGGTCCCGGACGGTAGAGGGCGTTCATAGCGATAAGATCCTCAAACACCGTCGGCTTCAGCTCACGCAGGTATTTCTGCATGCCCTGCGACTCAAACTGGAAGGTGCCCACAGTACGTCCCTGCTGATAGAGCTCGTAGGTCTTGGCATCGTCGATGGGGATGTTGTCGAGGTCGATCTCAATACCCCGTGTGCGCTTGATATTCTCGCAGGCCTCCTTCAACTCCGAGAGCGTCTTCAGGCCCAGGAAGTCCATCTTGATGAGTCCCGTCGACTCAATCACGTGTCCATCATACTGCGTACAGTTGGTCTTCGTTCCCTTGAAATCAGGGTCGTCGGCTGTCGACACGGGTACATGGTCACTGATCGGGTCACGGCAGATGATGAAGCCGCAGGCATGGATACCCGTGCCTCGCACCGTGCCTTCGAGCATCTTGGCATATTTGATGGTATTCGCCAGCTGTGGATTGGTAGAGCTTTCGGCCTCGCGCAACTCGCGCACCGCTTTGATGGCGTTGGTGAGGTTCATCTTCGGTGTCTTGCCATCGACATCAGGCAGACGGTCGGGGATGGCCTTACACAAGGCATTTGACTCAGCAAGGGGCAACTTCTCCACACGGGCCACGTCCTTGATGGAGTTCTTCGTAGCCATCGTGGCATAGGTGATGATGTGGGCACAGTTCTCATGACCGTACTTATCCTCCACCCATTTCAGCACCTTGCCGCGTCCGTCGTCGTCGAAGTCGGTATCGATATCAGGCAACGAGATACGGTCGGGGTTCAGGAAACGCTCAAACAGCAGGTCGTACTTCAAGGGATCGATCTTCGTGATGCCTAAGCAATAGGCCACCACACTACCAGCCGCAGAGCCACGTCCGGGGCCTACCATCACGCCTAGTTCGTCGCGGGCGGAGTTGATGAAGTCCTGCACAATGAGGAAGTAGCCTGGGAAACCCATCGTCTTCATGATATGGAGCTCGAACTTCACACGCTCCTCAACCTCCACAGGCAATGGGTCTCCATAAATACGTCTGGCGCCCTCGTAGGCGAGCTTTGCCAGATAGTCGGCCTCGAACTTGATGCGATAAATCTTGTCATAGCCGCCCAGTTTCTTGATTTTCTTCTCGCCATCCTCGGGGGAGAGCTGGTTCTGGCCATTCTCATCGCTGGTAAACTCATCATAGAGTTGCTGCTCCGTAAACTTCTCCCGCCACTCCGCTTCAGTACCGAAGTCCTCAGGTATGGGAAAGAACGGCATGATAGGGTCATGGTCGAGGCTGTATACCTCCACCTTATCCAGGATCTCGAGGGTGTTCGACAGCGCCTCCGGCACATCACTGAAGATATCGTTCATCTCCTGACGCGTCTTAAACCACTCTTGCTTGGAGTAGAGCATACGCGTGGGATCGTCGAGGTCCTTGCCCGTCGAGAGACAGAGCAGATGGTCGTGGGCCTCCGCATTCTCCTTATCCACAAAGTGCGCATCGTTGGTGCATATCAGTTTGATGCCGTATTCCTTCGCCAGTTCGATGAGCACCTTGTTAGCCTGCTGCTGCAGGGGGAAGGTCTCGCGATTTGCCCGCTGCATAGGATCAGTCACCTCGTGGCGCTGCAACTCCAGATAGTAGTCGTCGCCCCAGAGGCGCTTGTGCCACTCGATTGCCTCACGGGCGCCGGCGATGTCGCCCTTCAGAATCTTCGCAGGCACCTCACCAGCGATACAGGCCGAACAGACAATCAGGTCCTCGTGGTATTTCTCCAGTTCCATACGGTCGGTACGCGGACGGTTATAGAAGCCGTCGACCCAGGCGTTGCTGACGAGTTTGATCAGATTCTTATAGCCGTTGGCATTCTTCGCCAGCACAATGAGGTGATAGCCGCCAAGGTCTTCCTTCGTTTCTTTCAGACTTTTATCACCACGACGGGCTACATACATCTCGCAACCGAAGATGGGCTTGAACGGTTCGAGCCCTTCTTTCTTACGGCTTTTGTTTACACTATTGCAAATGTCGTGAAATTCTTTGATGCCGAACATATCGCCGTGGTCGGTAATCGCCATGCCTCGCATGCCGTCCTTAACAGCCTTGTCCACAAGCCGTTGGATACTCGACTGTCCATCGAGAATTGAATAATAGGTATGTACGTGCAGATGTATGAAATCTTCCATAATTCTTCAAGAAATGCCTTATTGGCAGATGGCAAAGATACGGCTAAAAAATGAGAATACCAAAAGAAATGGCTGAAAAATTTGTAACTTACGTTAAAAAGTTGTACCTTTGCACACAAATTCATAAAGATACCTAATTATATAATGGGAGAAAGAATCAAGAAACTGAAGAAAATCAGGATTCACCGTGAGGGCACCCACGAACTCACATGGAGCGCTTTGGCCATCATCGGCATCGCATATCTGCTCTGGTATTCATTCAGCACTACTATACCCTTCTGGATTTTCATCGTCATCTTCGGTGCAGCCTGGCTCATGGCTCTGAACTTCTACCGCTGCCCCATCCGTTATTACAATGGTGATACGGAGAAGCTGGTAGTGGCGCCTGCCGACGGTAAGATTGTGGTGGTGGAAGAGGCTGAGGAAAACGAATACTTCCACGACAAGCGCCTGATGATCAGTATCTTTATGAGTCCGCTGAATGTGCATGCCAACTGGTTCCCCATCGACGGTAAGGTGAAGTTCGTCCATCATCAGGACGGCAATTACCACAAGGCCTGGCTCCCGAAGGCCAGCGAGGAGAACGAGCATAGCGATATCATGATTACTACTCCCGATGGCGAGGAAGTGCTGGTGCGCCAGATCGCAGGTGCCCTGGCCCGTCGCATTGTGACTTACGCCAAGGAGGGTGAGGAGTGCTATATCGACGAGCACCTGGGCTTTATCAAACTCGGTTCGCGTGTGGATGTCTTCCTGCCTTTGACAGCCAAGGCCTGCGTCACCATGGGTCAGCCCACCACAGGTGACCAGACAGTCATTGCGAAGTTGAAGTAGTAAGGAGAGAAGGAGTAAGGAGATATGAAAAAGCATATACCAAATACGATTACGTGCCTGAACCTGATATCCGGCTGCATTGCCACCTATTGGGCATTCATGGGTGTGGTCTATCTGGCCTTGCTCTTCATCGTGATTGGTGCGGTGTTCGATTTCTTCGACGGCATGGTGGCCCGTCTGCTGCACGTCTCCTCCCCCATCGGAAAGGAGCTCGACTCCCTGGCCGACGACATCACCTTCGGCTTTGCCCCCTCGGCTATCGTGTTCAGCTATATCAGCACGTTCCATATCCATCTGCCATTCATCCCCTTCCTTGCTTTCATCATGGCAGCTTTCTCAGCCCTGCGACTGGCAAAGTTCAACCTCGATGAGCGACAGGCCCTGGGATTCATCGGTCTCCCTACCCCTGCCAACGCACTGTTCTGGGGTTCGCTGATTGCAGGTCTGGGCGACACCATCTCCACCATCCCCTACGCAGAATGGATCATTCTCTGCGGCACCTTCATCAGCAGCTACCTGCTCATTGCCGAAATACCCATGTTTGCACTGAAGTTCAAGACTTGGGGATGGAAAGGCAATGAGATAAAATACATTTTCATTCTCTCGTGCATACCACTATTGCTCTTCTTGGGCGTAAGTGGTCTTGCTGCCATCATCGCATGGTATGTAATCCTATCCATTATCACTACCAAGAAAAATATAACAAACTAATAACCTATTATGATAAAATTCATCATCGGCCTTATTATTTTCGGTCTCATCGCTTTGGCTATCATCATATTGATAGTTATCAATTTCACTTACAAAGGCGTACGCCAAATGCGCAAGGCCGTAGAGGATCAGTATGAGTTGCACCAGAAACGTAAGGAACAGAAAGAGAAGAATCCTTTTGGCGACGATTATTTCAAGAGCAGCGAGAGCAGTTCCCAGCAGCAGACCCGGCAGAGCGGTCCGCAAAAAGGCTGGCAGCAGAAGGCACAGCAGACCACTCAGCAGCAGGCAGACAAAGACACTGCCCGCAGAACAACTACGAGCAGCGGTGTAACGATTATCGACGAGCGCGAGACCGACAAGAAGATCTTCAGTCACGACGACGGCGAATACGTTGAGTTTGA
>Ga0247610_10003113_pt1 | contig 18515 bp, 15 predicted proteins | sample 174DNAGHGhighgp2_FD_193483 | JGI IMG/M metagenome (GOLD analysis project Ga0247610, IMG submission 193483) | Sheep rumen microbial communities from Palmerston North, Manawatu-Wanganui, New Zealand - 1742 DNA GHGhigh gp2 | ecosystem: Host-associated > Mammals > Digestive system > Stomach > Rumen... | reverse complement strand
ACTCGCCAAAATCGGACCAAGGGACAGCCGGTCGGTTTACCTGCATCTTCGCTGTCATTATTTGCTGGCTCCAACTTTTTTATCTGCGATATCAACTCAAGCATAATAAAATGCGCCCTTGGGACTTGCCGATTACCAAAAGTTTTGTATCTTTGCATCCGTTTAGGGATGGCGCATGACTCATGCCGCTCCTAACAGGTCCTATAGCTCAGTTGGTTAGAGCACCTGACTCATAATCAGGGAGTCCTTGGTTCAAGCCCAAGTGGGACCACCCATTGAAAATAAAGCACTTACGATTCATTTCGTAGGTGCTTTTTCTTCTAAATATGGTTCTCAGCGAGCGAGAACTACTACAAAGAATAGACAGAAGTGAAGAGTCTTTATTCTTCAAATGTGAGTAATTCACCGAAAAGATAAATCTGTTTTTCCCTGAGCAAGTCATAATTGATGTCAGGTTCCGTACCACTAAGCAAAGCCAACTGACAGCGTTTGAGTACTTTCCTCATTAAGTTCTTTCCATTCGAATAAGTTCCAATGTGATATATCTCGTTACGTGATTACAATTAAAGAGAAGTTTGTAGGTTTTTTTTTGTTTAATGCCTATTGTATTTGGGAAAGAAGTCTTAACTTTGCAGAACAACAAAACCAAATCGTATTATGAAGAAAATTTTTATATTACTAATCGTTTGTCTCGTTTCAACATCGTTGTTGCAGGCACAAAATGCAACATTTGCAGGTGTCAAAGTTAATCAAGATAAAGACACTTTTGTAAAGGCTCTAAAAGAAAAAGGTTTTACTTTTATCAAATCAGAAAAAGAACTAAAAGATGATAAAGGTTCTGTCACGATGAAAGGTAAATTTTGGAAGTTTGATGATAATATTGTTCATATTGATTATTCACTTATAACAGAAAAAATAAGTAGCATTCATACTACTTTTGAGCGTTTTACATCTAAGCAGCATTTAGTCCAAGAACTAATGAACAGCCTCGATTCAAAGTATGGTCGTAGGGTTAGAGTGCAAGGTACAATTGAAGAGGAAACTGTGTATCGTTGGCTTTCTATAGGCAATTCAAATATGATTACGATTTCTTGGGTTGTTTGGCCTGAAGTGAAATTGGATTATTTTACCATATCTTATTATTCTGACTCTGAGACTGCAAAGATTCTAAAGAAGGAACAAACAGAGAAGAAGGCAGAATTGGATGGAATTTAAAGTCGTGTGTAAATGATTATGCCGACTGCGGAGTGATTACATCGTGAATCCTATCGATGTACTTGGCGAGGGGCAACATATATGGTGTGAAGACTGACAGCCGCTCGTCAAATGGAGACTCGTTATCGTGAAGTCGGTGTCGAAACCGTGCAGCATCTCGTTCTTGTAGTGGTGGGCATTCTCTTTCTTCAACAGTTCGGACTTGTAATGCTCCCGCACATACTTGGCACTCTCGACAATGAATCCTGCACTACCCATAGCAGGGTCACAGATGGTGTCCTTCAAGGTGGGCTGCATAATTTCGACCATCATACGGATGATGTGTCGAGGTGTGCGGAATTGACCGTTGTTGCCCGAAGCCGCCATCTTGCTGAGCACATACTCATAGACATCGCCCATCGTGTCACGGTTGTTCATGTCAAGATGGTCGATACCCTCAACAATCTTGGTGAGGGTTCTTGGGCTTTGAATCAAGAATGTCGCATTCTCCATGAAACGGCTGTAGGCCGACTCCTTGCCGCTACTCAGGTTCTTGATGAACACAAACACGTCCTTGCTGACGATGCGGTACATAGTCTCAGGATCATAGTTTTTGAAAGTGCTCCACCGCAGGTCTTCGTAGGGGACGTTGCGGTCAGTCTCAGGATTGTGCCACGATCCATAGCCGATGGTCGGCTCAGACACTGCCACACCCATAGCGTTGGCATTGGCTTCCTTGTTGCGCTGTGCATCGTCGAGCATCTTCATAAAGAACAGATAGGTCATCTGCTCGAGAATGGTGATTGAATTGGTGATGCCACCGGTCCAAAAGGTGTCCCAAATACTGTCTATTCCATTCTTGATTTCTCCTGTTATCATTGTCCTTGTGGTTTATGTATCCCACAAAGATCCAACATTTTTTGAATACGATTCCACGAACCGTTACCAAACAAATAAAAAAGGGGGTTAACCCCTCTTGATGTCAACCCCTTTTGATGCTCTTACAACTGAAAGTCCTTGCAGTAGTTATTATCTTCGAAAAGGACTAAAAAAAGGACTAAAATTTTCAAGAAAGTTCAAGAAATGACGAGAAAATCACTTTTCTAAACAATAGTTAATCAACTGATTATAAGAATAGTTAAGAAGAAATAAGAAATGGAATCACCTGACTCATAATCAGGGAGTCCTTGGTTCAAGCCCAAGTGGGACCACCACAAGTAACAATGCGCCCGGTCGTGATGGCCGGGCGCATTGTTACATTTAAAACTATTTGTTCAATTCGTAGTTTGGAAAACCTTAGTTGGCGTAGAGCATGTTGATGGCTTCATTGAGCTGGCGCTCGTTCTTGAGGCCGTCGTTCTTGAAGAGCATGACCTTGTCCATGACACGGTCCAGATAATCGATGCTCTCGTTTTTCTCTTTCTTGTTATAGATTTTCCAGTACTTGGTGCCTTTGAGTCCTTTTTCAAACTTCTTGTAAACGTCGCTTGACGATGACTGGTAGGCCCACTTGGTTTTGGCCAACTCGGTTTTCTGTTTCTCAAGGAACTCTTTGAGGTTCTTGGTGTACTCGCCATATTTCTCGACCAGGTCTTTCTTCTTCATGATTTCCTTGGTCTCCATGCCTTCAAAGCTGCGCAGTGCCTCCTCGACGTCACCCTTGTTGTAGGGGTTGTAAAGCACATCAACGATTTCCTGGTCATAGACCAGCTCGTCGCGGGTGGTGAAAGTCTGCTTGCGCATCTTGGCTTCTTCCTTCACCTCCTTCTCGAGGGCTTTCTTTTGCGATTCCAGTTCTTTCAACTGGGACTTGAGATCCTCAATCTGGCTTTCAAGATCCTTGATTGCCGATTCTTTCTCCTTGATGTTCTTCTCGTGTTGCTCGATGTTCTTTTCGAGTTGCTGCACGTTTTGAGTTGCCTGTTGGGCCATAGCTGCGGGCGTTGCCGCAAGCATCAAGGTCATTGAGATGACCAGCAGTTTGATTGTCTTCATAATGGTGAGAACTTGAAATATTTTAATGTGATGGCAAAGATACAATAAACTTTTTTAGTTTTCCACCAAAGGGGGGTAAATAAAAAGCGAAAGTGCACTTTTTCACAAAAGCACACCATCTTCATAACCAAAATTCAAGTATATATGTTCTTTGTTGTTTATCCTTTCATGCGACAAAGGTAATACGAAAGTTTGTGACTACCAAACTTTTTCATGTTTTTTTTGAATAAAAATGCCTTATTTCTTCCTGTGGGAATTAATAGGGCACCAAAAATGCCGATTATTTCTCGCGGAAGAACAAATTAATGGTCGTTCCGTGCAGGTTCCAGTTCTCACGAATCTTGTTCTCCAAATAGCGCTTGTAGGGATCTTTGATCCATTGCGGCAGATTGCAGAAGAAGATGAACGTGGGCACATGGGCGCCCTTGAGCATCGTGATGTATTTAATCTTCACATACTTTCCCTTGACAGCGGGAGGCGGGAACGCTTGGATAGCTGCCTGTAGCACATTGTTGAGTTGAGAGGTGGGGATGGTGATGTGGCGGTTGTTGTAAACCTCCTGGGCCATCTGCAGCACCTTGTGGATGCGCTGCTTGGTGAGCGCCGAACCGAAAATGATGGGGAAGTCGGTGAAGGGTGCAAAGCGTTCGCGGATGGTGGCCTCGAAGTGGTCGATTGCCTTCTGCGACTTGTTTTCGGTCAAGTCCCACTTGTTGACGAGCACTACCAGTCCCTTGCGGTTCTTCTGGATGATGGAGAAGATGTTCACGTCCTGGGACTCGATGCCGCGAGTGGCGTCGATAAGCAGGATGCACACGTCACTGTTCTCAATGGCGCGGATGGAACGCAGCACCGAGTAGTACTCGATGTCCTCGTTCACCTTGTTCTTCTTGCGGATGCCGGCAGTGTCAACCAGGTAGAAGTTGAAGCCGAACTTGTTATAGCGCGAGTAGATGCTGTCGCGGGTGGTGCCGGCAATATCGGTAACGATGTTGCGCTGCTCGTCCATCAGGGAGTTAACCAGCGATGATTTTCCGGCATTGGGCCTGCCTACGATAGCGATGCGCGGCAGGTCTTCATCAATATCCTCTTCGGTTTTGTCGGGCATCTGCTTGACAACCTCATCGAGCAGGTCGCCGGTTCCGGTTCCGTTAATGGCCGAGATGGAAAGCGGCGTTCCCAGTCCCAGAGAGTAGAATTCGGCCTCGGCATACATGCTCTTGTTGTTGTCGTCCTTGTTGGCAACCACAATCACGGGCTTGGAAGAGCGACGCAGAATGTCGGCAACATGGTCGTCGAGATCGGTGATGCCGTTTTTGATGTCCACGACAAAGAGGATCACATCGGCTTCCTCGATAGCGAGATGGACCTGCTTGTTGATTTCCTCCTCGAATATGTCTTCGCTGTTGACAACCCATCCGCCGGTGTCAACCACCGACATCTCCATGCCGTTCCATTCCATCTTGCCATACTGGCGGTCGCGCGTGGTGCCGCTCACATCGTTCACGATGGCGTCACGGGTTTGTGTCAAGCGGTTAAACAGGGTTGACTTGCCCACGTTGGGCCTTCCCACAATAGCTACTAAACGTCCCATATTATCAGTCTTTAGTTTATAGTCCTTAATTATTAGTTGTTACTCGATGTAACCGAATGCGCGCAGTTTGCTTTCCTGGTTGCGCCAGTCTTTTTCGACCTTGACATATAGTTCAAGGAAAACTTTCTTTTCAAAGAATTTCTCGATGTCCTTGCGGGCTTCGATGCCCACATGCTTGAGTTTGCGGCCCTGATGGCCGATGATGATGCCCTTTTGGGTGTCGCGCTCGACATAGATGACTGCCATGATGTGAATGGCGGTATCGCTCTCGTCAAATTTCTCGACGATGACTTGGGTGGCATAGGGCACTTCCTTGTCATAGGTCATCAATATCTTCTCTCGCACGATTTCGGTGACAAAGAATCGGCTGCTGCGGTCGGTCAACGCGTCTTTGCCGAAGTAGGGAGGGCTTTCGGGCAACAGCTCGACAATGCGCTTCATGATGTTATCCACGTTGAAGTTCTCGAGAGCGCTGGTCGGGAAAACTTCGGCGTTGGGCAGCAACTGCTTCCACTGGTCAATGATGCGCACAAGGTCATCGTTGCCCTTCAGGAGGTCTATCTTGTTGATGATGAGCAGAATGGGAATTTTCTCTTTGGCAACGCGATCAAGGAAATCCTGATTCTTGGTGGGCTTTTCCACCACATCGGTGACATAGAGCAGCACGTCGGCATCCACAAGCGCTCCTGTCGAGTATTCCAGCATGCTCTGTTGGAGTTTGAACTTGGGTTTGAGGACTCCTGGGGTGTCGCTGAATACGATTTGGTAGTCCTCGCCGTTCACGATACCCATGATGCGGTGGCGCGTGGTCTGTGACTTGCTGGTAATGATAGACAGCCGCTCACCAACCAGTCGGTTGCTCAGCGTTGATTTACCCACGTTGGGGTTGCCCACGATATTGACAAATCCTGCTCGATGCATTTCAGTTCTTTGTTTTTATTTTTTTCTCCTCAGTCCCTATAATATCTGTTGTTTCTATAGCATCTATATGAGCTATAGCCACTCCTCACTCATCATTAAACCAAAGCATCGCTACCCTTAGTGGAGATTATGAGTAGTGATGCTTCGTTAGTCCTGTTGTCGCCGGGTTACAGCGACCAGACGAGGTACATGGCACCCCAGGTGAAGCCGGCACCGAATGCTGTCAGGATGATTTTGTCACCCTTCTTCAACAGATGCTTGTTCTCGTCCAGGCACAATGGAATGCTGGCCGCACTGGTGTTGCCGCGATGCTCGATGTTCACAAGCACCTTCTTCTCGTCAATGCCCAGTCGTGCGCCCACGGCCTCGATGATGCGCAGGTTGGCCTGGTGAGGCACAAACCATTGAATGTCCTCATTGGTGAGGTTATTGCGCTTCATCACGTCACGGCTCGACGTTAGCATGTCAATCACGGCATGGCGATAGACTGCTCGACCTTCCTGGTAAACGCAGTGGAAGTTGGCGTCCACCGTCTCGTGACTGGTGGGCAGCGCCGATCCGCCAGCCTTATAGACCAGATGCTCCAGTCCTGAGCCATCCACATGGAAAATGCCGTCCATGATGCCAATGGGTTCCTCGGTGGGCTCGAGCAGCATGCATGCTGCAGCGTCGCCAAACAGGGGGCAGGTGGCACGGTCATTGTAGTCCACCATACTCGACATCTTCTCGGCCGATACAACGATGACCTTCTTATAGATGCCGGCACGGATAAATGCGGTGGCTTCATACAGGCCGACGAGGAATCCTGCGCAAGCGGCCTGGATGTCATAGGCATAGCACTTCTTCTCAATCCCCACTCCATGAGCGATAATCGATGCTGTGGAGGGGAAACGATGGTCTGGATTGGATGTCGGGCAGATGAGCAAGTCGATGTCGTTGCGGTCAACACCGGTCTCCTCAAGCAACTTGTTCACGGCCTGGATGCCCATGTAGGACGAGCCGACCGGCTTCTTGAGGATGCGACGTTCCTTCACACCCACACGAGTGGTAATCCACTCGTCGTTGGTGTCCACCATCTGTGAGAGCATCTCATTATCCAGGATATCATCGGGTATAAATGAAGCGATGCCTGTAATCTTTGCGTTCAGCATAAGCTTAAAAGCGTTTCTTGGCTTTTATATATAATTATAGTGTGTTGTTTTAAATATGATATCCCAAATGAGGATGAACAACTTGACGGGTTCAACCCATTCAGGATATCTTTAGCGCAATCTCATGTCTGTGTCACACCCGCTGGGGTAGTGACGGCCATGGGATTTAGGCTTCCTCCTTGCCCATCACGTTCTTGCCACGATAGTAACCGCACTCGGGGCATACGGTGTGATAAACATGCCATGCACCACAGTTTGAGCACTGAGCGATGGTCGGAGCCACAGCCACGTCATGGGTGCGGCGCTTAGCGGTACGAGTCTTAGACTGTCTTCTTTTAGGATGTGCCATTTTCTTGTAGTTTTATTTAAAAATTATTGTTCTTTCAGTTTTTTAAGCGCCTCCCACCGGGGGTCGGTGCCGGTTGTTTCACTCAAGTAGTCATCACCGTCGGGGACGGCCTCGACGCGATGGCTGTCGAGCACATTGAGCATGTCGGGGTTGCAATCCTCCTCGTTTTCATGACAGTGCGTCATCGGCAAGGCCAGCAGCACGGTATCGCGCACCAGCGGTGCAGCATCCAGCTCTCGCCATTCGGCCGGCACTATCAGCAACTCGTCATTGCTGTCGTCAAGCTCTGTGCCCATCTGCTCAACGTTCAGGCGATAGTCCAGGTCCACCGGCAAATCCAGATCGTCGAGGCAGCGGTCACAGGGTATGGTCACTGTGCCATTGCACGAGATCTCCAGGCAGTAGGTGTTTTCGCTCTTGCGAGTCACCGTTAGGGTGACATCTACATCGGCGCGACGCACCTCAATTTGCTCATCCAAATTGAAAAACGATTCGTCCACATGACACTTAAACGCATGAGTGCCAAATGGTAACGTCTTGAGTTTCAACGTCAAAGCATCTACCATCTCCTGAAATTTTCGTTAAAGCGCCACAAAGGTATATCAAATTCCGTTAATATTCAACGTTTTTCGCTTTTTTTTTAATTCATATATCATACTATTTCAATTAGAATGGGTGGGTGAGTGGTACCTGACCAACACAGAGCAACTGAACCTAATCAGTTGCTCTGCGGTTAAATTGTATTATATCGGTGCGACCAGATCAGTTGCTGGTAAGCAGATAATCAATCATGCTTGTGACGTCGCTGATGGTAACCTTGCCGTCTCGGTTAAAGTCGGCAATGTACGGGTTCAACAGGTTCGGGTTGAAACTTAGCAGATAGTCGATAATCAATGTGACGTCCGAGATGCTGACACGGCCATCGTTATTGGTGTCGCCAAACTTGATATCCTCAATGGCGCGAATGTCTACAAACACTTCCCACAATTCGGTGTTCTGATAGGCTTCAATGGAAGCTCTAGGCACATAGAGGACACCTTGCTCATAGCTGCCATAATAGAATGTGGATCCTGCGATCGCTGGAGGAGTAGTGGCTTCGCAATAAATTGTCTTCAGATAAGGATTGTTGTTGAAGGCATAGGAATCAATGGCGGTGACCGACGCTGGAATTTTGATCTTCTCTAGGCGCTGGTGGCTATAGAAAGCATATCGGTCGATTGTGGTGATGCCGTTGGGAGGGAATGAAGTGCAGCACCCTGAAATGAGTTTGTTGGTCGCAGTCTCGATGATGGCATTACAGTTGTCGCGTGAGTCATAAGTCGTGTTGTCACTGGCAACTTTTATGCTAGTGATGTTATAGCAATAAGAGAATACGCCAGTGCCGATGTGGTTGACCGAAGCGGGGATACTGACTCTCTGCAGCGTTTTGCATCCGTAGAAGGCCTCATTGTCGATGGAGGTAATAGCGTTGTGGAGGTTGATGCTGGGCAAGTTGTCGCAACGGTAAAATGCTTGTTGACCAATCGCGGTCACCGAATTGGGGATGACCGTGTTCATGCATCCGGCAACGAGTTTGTTGGTCGCCGTCTCGATGACAGCGTTGCAGTTATCACGCGAATCAAAGACGGGGTTCCCGCTTTCCACGACAATGCTCTCCAGATTGTAACAGGAACCGATAAATAGAGACCCAAGATGGATTACACTGGCGGGAATGGTGATGGCCTCGACCCTACCCATGTCGTAAAATGCCGAGGTGCCAATGGCTATGGTGCCGGGTTTGAACGTGATGTGGTAGTGCTCGGGCATTATTCCCACGAAAGCAAAGGCAACTTTGCCGGCATAGATAATGCCGTCGGGTTGAGCATCAAACCATGCCGAGTTGACAAACGCATCGGCATCGATATCGTAGGTTGAATCCGAGAAGGTGATGTCCAACAAACTGGTGCAATCGGCGAAGGCATAGGTATATATGGCAGTGACCGTGTTGGGGATGACAATGCTCTCGAGTGCTGAGCAACCCCAAAACATTCCTGCGCTGATGATGGATATGCCGTTGGGCAAGGTCACATTCCTCAATGAAGTGCAATTCTGGAATACTTGACTGTTAATCGTTGTGACTGAATTAGGAATCTCGATGCTGGTCAGGGATGTGCACTCTCTGAAAGCGAATGAATCAAGAGTGGTGACTGAATTTGGAATGTTCACAGATGTCAATGCAGGGCAATTAAAAAATGCAGCATAGCCAATTTTCTGTATGCCGTAATTCATGACCACTTTGGTGAGGTCGGGACATGACCTGAATGCGGAGCTCCCAATTGCAGTGACATTGTACTGAACGCCGTCATGGGTGACTGTGGCTGGGATATTGACCGTGCCGCTGTAGGAGTTGAGGTTTGTGTCCTTGTAGGTCACGCTAACGGTGTTGTCGCCCGTGATGATATAGTAGATGTTGTTCATCACGAAGTCATAGGCTGATGCGTTCAGTGGCGTTAATATCGCTAGCATCAACAATAGTGTTGGGATAATAGAGATCTTTTTCATAATTGAGCAGATATTAATAGTTATTATTTTGTCTTGGGCTTTAAGGCTGCGGTTGAAACGTTGGCAGCAGGCATTGATTTGTCATATCAATGCTACAAAGTTAGTAAAAATCCACTATTATTCAATCAATAGGCGTTTTTTTATCAAAATGATGGCAGCCCCTCCAAGGCGCGTTTATCAGACTGATGCCTTCGTGGCTGTCCACATTTCAAGGCTAAGGCTCAATTCATGAGAAGAGGGTATCATAGATGAGTTGAGTGCCACCCAAGTGGGCCTGGATGTAATCGCCGGCAGCCTTGCCGCATTGCAGGCGCAGGGGTTCGTTTTCAAGCATCGGGTCCATCGCAGCCGAGAACGAGTCGGCATCATGGATGCTCATAGCTCCGTCACAGGCAATAAGGTCTGTCGCCTCTTGGAACTTATGGTGTTTGGGACCAAAGATGACGGGGATACCATATACGGCAGCCTCGTTGATGTTGTGGATGCTAACGCCGAAGCCGCCGCCCACATAGGCCGTCTGCCCATAGCGGTACAACGAGGAAAGCAGCCCGAAGCTGTCGATGATCAGGCAGTCGGCATTCTCGACATTCTTAGGCGTCGCTTCGCTGTAGAAGCGTGCAGGCCTTGAAATCTTGGACATGAGCACATGCAGGCGATGCCTGTCAAACTCGTGGGGCGCGATGATGAGTTTCATCTCGCGATGAGCATTGAAGTAGGGGATAACGATATCCTCGTCGGGAGGCCACGAGCTGCCCATGACTAGGGTGAACTTGGCATTCTCGACAAACTTGGCGACCAGCGGGAACTCGCGGGCCGCATTGCGCACGTCGGCCACGCGGTCAAAGCGTGTGTCGCCGGCAACCATCACATTCTCGATGCCTATGCCTGCCAGCAGCTCACGCGATTGCTCGTTCTGTACAAACAGCATGTCAAAGCACTTGAGCATCTTGCGGAATAAGCCGCCCCAGGGTCTGAAGAAAATCTGCTTGGGGCGGAAAATGGCCGAGATGATGTAGGTGGGTACACCACGCCGCTTGAGCGAACTCAAGTAGTTTCCCCAAAACTCATACTTGACAAAGATGGCCATTGACGGTTTCACCAGGTCAAGGAAGCGCTTCACGTTACCGGGCAGGTCAAAGGGCAGATACACCACCGTGTCAACCATGCTGAAGTTCTTGCGCACCTCATAGCCCGAGGGGGAGAAAAACGTGAGCAGGATGCGGGCATCGGGCTGGTTACGCTTGATCATCTCAATCAAGGGACGACCTTGCTCAAACTCGCCCAGCGATGAGGCATGAATCCAGATGTAGCCGCCTGCAGGGTCAAGTTTGCGCTGCAGGGTGCGGAAACAACGTCGTTGCCCTCGCAGCAGGAGTTTGGCTTTGGGGTTGCGCATGGCAGCAGCGGCAAATTTCACGCTGTTGCGATAGGCTGCTACGCCCAGGTTATAAATCGGATCCATCTCTCTCTATTCTGTTTTTGTCTTGGTCATTAATAAAGGTTGCGCAGGCGCCTGCTACGCAGGTAGTCGCGGTCATGGCGACGCTTCCACAGCAGGTTGTCAATATAGAAACGGCAGGTCATCTGTTGCCAGAAGCCTGACTTCTCGCTCGAGGCGTGAAGTACCAGCGAACCTGTCAAATTCACAAATCGGTTGCTCACGATGTGGAAAATGATGTCGGTGCGGCTGTATGCTTCATGGCGGTAGTAGGGGTCGCCCAGATTCAGTTCAACGCCCAACTTGGGGAATAGCGGCATCAGGTCTTCGCCGGTATAAAAAGTCTCATCCACCTGCAGCCAGCGCCAGCGGGCGGTCGCTGTGGCAATGAACCCGACATGGTCGTGCCAATGCATGTCGCCGCGGTCGCGCTCCAGTGCAAAGATGGCTCCTGCCGACATCCGCAGCGAGTCGAGTACAGTGCGGTGCGACAGGTCAAGGGCCAGCATGGGATTGATGAGCAGGTCGTCGTTGACATGCTGGTCGCTGTCGTGGACGCTTGACATCGCCAGGTGGTTGTACTGCATGTGCCCTTCAAGCCTGAGCGGACCTCTCAGCCGCCAGTCGGTATTTAACATGGCTGTAAAAGCCTCACGCTGATGCTCGGTCTGCATCTGGCGCCAGTCTATGGCCATTTCGAAATAGCCCGCGGGCTTGATGAGTTGAGCCATGACGCCTCGTATGTTGGGTTGCACATAGTTGAGCGAGTCGCTCCACATGTAACGCGGAACTCGCTCCACCATCAGCGAGCGGGGCATCAGTCCGGCGGTCACATGCAAGCCGCTGCGATGGTTGTAGCGGTAATAGAGTGTGGGCAGCACCTTGTAGCCGGTCATGTCGTCAATCATGGGCTGATACCACACGACACCGCCTTTGAGCTCATGCTCTCCGTCTAGCATTGACACACCCAATTCAGGCGCTAGGCGCGTGAACAGGATGGTCCCGTCGGGCGTGTATTTGTCGCCGCCCTCGCGGTTGTTGATGAGCATGCTCGCGTCAACACTCCATTCCACCTCCTGTGCAACAAGAGGCGGAATGAAGAATAGTAGAGTCAATATGGCACAAAGCCATTTAGGCATCGGCAGGCAGCTGGATGTTCTTGATACCGGCTTCGAGGCGTGCAAGTGTTTCCTCGCGGCCCAGCAGTCGGGTGATTTCAAACATGTGCGGTCCACGGCATTCGCCCACGACGGTCAGGCGGAATGCGTTCATCACGTTGCCCTTGTGATAGCCGTTATTGTCAATCCAGTTCATGACTAGGTTCTCACAGTCTTCGACATCTTCCATGTCGGCATTGTCGAGCAGACCTGCAAGCTGTCTCATCAGCTCGGGAGTCTCGGGCTTCCAACGTTTGCGGATGTCCTTCTCACTGTAGCTGGTGGGACGCTGGAAGAAGAAACTGGCTTGTTCCCACAGGTCGTTGATGAAGTTGGCGCGGCTCTTGACCAGTGCCACCACGCTGGTGATGTACTCGTCACTGTAGTCGGCCACATTCACGCCATGCTGTTCCAGCACGGGCTTGAACAACTCGGCCAACTCGCTGTCGGGCATGTTCATGATGTACTCGTGGTTGAACCATTTGCCCTTCTCAAAGTCAAACTTGGCGCCCTTGCGGGAGCAGTGGTCGATAGAGAATTCCTTGATAAGTTCTTCCATCGAGAAGATTTCGCGGTCGTCACCGGGGTTCCATCCCAGCAGGGCCAGGAAGTTGACTACGGCTTGGGGCAGATAGCCAGCCTCGCGATAGCCGCTGGAGCGCTCGCCGCTCTTGGGGTCATTCCAGTCGAGGGGGAACACGGGGAAGCCCAGACGGTCGCCGTCGCGCTTGCTCAGCTTGCCCTTGCCGTCAGGCTTGAGCAGCAACGGCAGGTGGACAAATGCAGGCATAGTGTCTTCCCAACCGAAGGCCTTGTAAAGCAGCACGTGGAGCGGGGCACTGGGGAGCCACTCCTCGCCGCGAATGACGTGAGATACTTCCATCAGGTGGTCATCCACGATGTTGGCAAGATGATAGGTGGGCAGGTCATCGGCACTTTTGTAGAGTACCTTGTCGTCGAGAATTGACGAGTTGATGGTCACGTCGCCGCGCAACAGGTCATGGACCACGACGTCCTGATCGGGCTCGATGCGGAAGCGCACCACCCATTTCTCGCCTTTGTCCATGAGGGCTTTCACCTCGTCGGCCGGCAGGGACAGTGAGTTGCGCATCATGCCGCGGGTGCGGGCATCATACTGGAAATTTTTGATCTCCTGACGTTTGGCTTCCAGTTCCTCGGGGGTATCAAAGGCGTAGTATGCCTTGCCGGCATCGATCAGCTGTTGCGTGTACTTGCGATACAGATCGCGACGCTCACTCTGCTTGTAGGGGCCGTAGTTGCCACCCTCGTGAACGCCCTCGTCAATGCCGATGCCCAGCCACTGCAGTGCCTCGTTGATATATTCCTCGGCACCGGGCACAAAGCGGGTGCTGTCGGTGTCCTCGATGCGCAGAATCATGTCGCCGCCATGTTGGCGGGCAAACAGGTAATTATACAACGCCGTGCGCACGCCGCCGATGTGCAGCGGACCCGTGGGGGAGGGCGCAAAGCGAACTCTTACTCTTCGTTCCATGTGATTGTTTTCGTCGTTATATGGTTTATAGTTGATTTGTCAAAGTCAAATGGGCGTGGCCCATGGAGTGATTAAAACAGCAGTTGCTCAATTTGGGACATCGACGCGTGATCGGTTTGGTCCACATGGGTCGGTGTGACGGTCACATAACCCCGCTGCAGCCAGTAGTAGTCGGTCAAGCCTTCGTTCTTGTCGGCAATCTCAAATTCGCCGGTCAGCCAGTAGTAATCACGGCCCGTGGGATCCACCCGGTGCTCCCACTCGTTAACCCAGCGGCCCATATCGCCTGTGGTGACCTTCATGCCCTTGAAGCCGTCTTCGACCTTCGGTATGTTCACGTTCAGGCACACGTCCTTGGGCAATCCGCCCTTGAGCACGCGCTCGGTCACATGCCTGACCACTTCCTCACACACGCTCGTGTCGGCGTCGGCACTGTAGTCGCCATAGGAAAATGCCACGCTGGGCACGCCGTGCAGGATGCCCTCAAAGGCGCACGCCATCGTGCCGCTGTACAGCGTGTTCAACCCGCTGTTGTAGCCGTGGTTGATGCCGGCAAGCACAATGTCGGGCATGTTGTCGGCCATGAGTTGGCTCAGGGCTAGCTTCACGCAGTCGGCAGGTGTGCCGGTAGCAAGATAAGCAGTATAGCCTGGTTCGCTTGCCACCTTGGTAGTGCGCACTGGATGGACAAACGTGATGGCACTCGCCATGCCGCTTTGGTGCACAGCAGGTGCAACAACAAACACATCGCCCAGCGTGCGAGCCACCTTGATGAGCGACTTGATGCCGTTGTAGGTGTAGCCGTCATCGTTGCTGATGAGGATGAGTGGTCGCTTATTATACATGTGTATTTTTTGTTGATTTTGGGTGCAAAGATAGTGCAAGCCGAAGACAATAGCAAATAAATTTGCTATTGTTGAGGCGACGCCTATCTTGCACGGGCAACAGTGAACTAAAGTTACAACTTTTTTATTGAGATTTTGTAGAAAAGAAGTAACTTTGCCACATCTATTATATATATAACAACCTAAATCAACAAGTATGAGACTGATTATCGAACCTGACTATGAGAGTGTGTCAAAGTGGGCTGCAAATTTTGTGGCAAAGCGCATCAACGATGCAAACCCTACTGCCGACAAACCGTTTAAGTTAGGTTGCCCCACAGGTAGTTCTCCGCTGGGCATGTATCGTGAGCTCATAGCTCTCAACAAGGCTGGTAAGGTATCGTTCCAGCATGTCATCACTTTCAATATGGACGAGTATTGCAACTTGCCCGAGGAGCACCCCGAGAGTTACCACTCGTTCATGTGGAACAACTTCTTCTCACACATCGACATCAAGCCCGAAAACGTCAATATCCTCAACGGCAACGCTCCCGACCTGGTGAAGGAGTGTGCCGACTATGAGGCGCGCATTCAGGCTGCAGGAGGCATCGACCTGTTCATGGGTGGTGTAGGCCCCGACGGCCACATCGCATTCAACGAGCCTGGCTCGTCGCTCACGTCACGCACGCGACAGAAGACGCTCACCCAGGACACCATCATCGCCAACAGCCGCTTCTTTGACGGTGACCTGAACAAGGTGCCCAAGACGGCACTCACAGTCGGTGTCGGCACTGTGATGGATGCCCGCGAGGTGATGATCATCGTCAACGGCCACGGCAAGGCCCGCGCCCTGCAGCAGGCCATCGAGGGCGGTGTGTCCCACATGTGCACCCTGAGCGCCTTGCAGATGCACCCCCATGCCATCATCATTGCCGACGAGGCCGCCGTCGATGAACTCAAGGTGAGCACCTACCGCTACTTCAAGGATATCGAGAAAGACAACCTGTAAAGGCGCCATGCCCTAAACCAGGCAACAAATTACAAATCACCCTATAGCTTCTGTAGCTGCTATAGGGTGATTTGTTTTGCCTGTTGGGCACAAAAAAAGCTGCTCGAGCCTAACGGCGGGAACAGCTTCAAACGTTCTTGTTGTAAGATCTCTTGCTTACTCGGCGGGAGCCTCAGCGGGAGCCTCAGCAGGAGCAGCCTCCTCAGCGGGAGCAGCAGCCTCCTCAGCGGGAGCAGCAACGGTGCTGTCAGCAACAACGGTGTCAACGGGAGCCTCTTCCACAACGGTGGTGTCAACAGCCTCCTCAGCGGTAGCCTCGGTGTTGTTGTTGGTGCAGGAAATCATGCTAACGCTAGCGATAACGGCAAGAGCCAAAACTAACTTCTTCATTTTTTTTGTACTTTTAAATAATAAAACAATTAATTTCGTTTGTTAAAATCGGGGGCAAAATTATATCAATTTTTTCACCTGCAAGCGTTTTTCCCATTTTTTTTTGCATATTTTTTTATCGCCAGTTTTCGGGGAACGGAAAATTCTATTCGTAATCAGCTGAAGAACAATTAAATAAAATAACGAATGCCCTTTTGTGGGCATCCGTTAAATTTTGTTAAGTATGTATATACTGTCTCATGATTCCGCCATTTTTGGCTCCTAAATCAGTTGCTGTACAGGTAGCGTTTGATGCTCCGTTTGGGTGTTTTGTCAAACTCGGTAGCCATCAACTGGATTTTGGCGATTCGCTCATATGGTGCCACGAGTTTGTTGAGCTCGGTGCGTATCTCCTCCATCAGGTCGGGCAGCTTGTCGCGGGTGACACCGAGCTGGTCCATGGCATCGTAGTCGGGATAGACGAGTGCTACGAGTTTGCCCTCGCGCATGACGACGAGACTCTCGCTCACATAGAGCATGTTGTTGAGTTTCGCCTCGATTTCCTCGGGATAGATGTTCTGGCCGCTGGAGCTCAGCAGCATGGTTTTTAACCTTCCCCTTATAAATAATGTGCCATCGGCATTTAGCGTACCCATATCGCCTGTGTGCAGCCATCCGTCCTCATGCAGCACCTTGTCGGTGGCTTCGGTGTTATGGAAGTAGCCCTGCATCACGTTCTCGCCGCGCACGCAGATTTCGCCGGGAATGTTCTCGGGGTCATCGCTCAGGATTTTGCACTCCATGATGCCGGGCAGGATGCGGCCGGCGCTGTGCGGCACAAACTCGCGCCAGGGAGCATGGCTCACCAGCGGGCCGCACTCGGTCATGCCATAACCCACGGTGAACGGGAACTTGATTTTGTAGAGGAAATCCTCAACCTCGGCATTGAACGGGGCTCCGCCCACAATCACCTCTTCAAACTCTCCACCAAAGGCTTCAATCAGTTTGTTGCGTATCTGGCCATAGATGCGCTTGTCAAGGTAGGGCACTGCCAGCGCCCATCGCAAGGCACCCTTGCTGATCATGGGCACAATCATCTTGCTGTAAATCTTCTCCAGCACCAGGGGAACGGTGAATACCACATTGGGCTTAATCTCGGCCATGGCCTTGACCAGGATTTTGGGCGAGGGGATGCGGCCCAGCAGCGTGATGTGGCCTCCCACGGCCAGCGGTGTGAGCATGTCGAATGCGCACCCGAAGGCATGGGCCAGCGGCAGGAATGCCAAATCCCTGGAGCCCTTGAAGTGCAGGCCCGAGTTGATGCCATACACGAGATTGCCTGCCAGGTTGTTGGCGGTGAGCATTACGCCCTTGCTGAAGCCCGTGGTGCCCGATGTGTAGTTGATCTCGACCAGCGCATCGTTGGGTACGTCGGCATAGTGGATATCGTTGCGGTAGAAACCGTTGGGAAAGCGTTCGTTGAATTTCGTCTCGAGCGTGGCGAGTGCTTCACCGGTGTTCTTGCCCTCCTGCTCGGCCAGCATCTTCATGTCCTCGAGCTGGAAAGCTGCCCGCACACGAGGCATCTTGTCAAACTCCAGGTTTTCCCAGATCGACTTGCTGATGAAAAGCATTGTGGCCTCGCTGTGGTTGATGATGTGCTGGGCATCGGCAGGATTGAACTCCTGCAGGATGGGAACGATGACGGCTCCATAGGTGATGGTGCCCATGAACACGGTCACCCAGTTGGGGATGTTCTTGCCGATGAGGGCGATGCGGTCGCCCTGTTTCACGCCGCTGTTCTCAAACAGCATGTGCAACTTGGCAATGTTGCGGGCAAAGTCGCCGTAGGTCAGTTTTTCGCCGGTGTTATAGTCGGTCAATGCAGGCAGCTCCCAGTTGTCGATGAAGCTGCGCTCATAAATCTTGATCAGGTTATCTTTCATCATAAGGCTAAGCGCATTTAGGCTGCAAATATAATCAAATTCCTCCACACCGCAACGTTTTTCCCCGCCAAAAAGCAATTAGGCAATTTTAAGAGCAGAGTCATAAAACGCTAATTTCCAAAAGCTTATTAATGTGTGACAATGATTGCAGGGGCGTGCGGAATTGTTAAAGAATCATTAAAAGCACATTGGTTGTCTTTGGTGCAAAGGTAGCGCACTGGGCCATGCCATGTCAATGTGAAAAAGCAATTAGGCATTAGGCGTTAGGCATTAGGTGCATCCGCCTTCTTTCTTTTTAACGGCGAATTACGCGAATGAAACGAATTGGCATCCGCATTTATGCTCGCGAAGCGAGCATAAAAAGCGAGCATTAAGAAACTGCGCCGGTCTTCACGAAGGGGAGACTTCGCTCCAGCCGGCGCAGTCGGGCTTAAAAATGTTGACTGTGCCTCAAGGCACCGTTGCGGGGGCGGGCGGATCACTCAGCCCTGCCCCGCCAATATAAAGCATAGAT
>Ga0247610_10003112_pt1 | contig 18516 bp, 29 predicted proteins | sample 174DNAGHGhighgp2_FD_193483 | JGI IMG/M metagenome (GOLD analysis project Ga0247610, IMG submission 193483) | Sheep rumen microbial communities from Palmerston North, Manawatu-Wanganui, New Zealand - 1742 DNA GHGhigh gp2 | ecosystem: Host-associated > Mammals > Digestive system > Stomach > Rumen... | reverse complement strand
CCAAAACTCAAAGTAATTATATGGGATAGTTTAGATGAATTACTTCTGTTAGGTGAAAAGGAAACTATACGTATATATAACAAGGGAAGAAAGCCGGAAGACAAGATAGATTCTATAAATTCAGCAATGGGTGGCTTCGGAAAAGGATTAGACTATAATATCAACATGATTTTAGATATCATGTGGGAATTAAAAAAGGTTGGTGTTCAGTCATTTATTATTAGCCATACTCGCAGGGCAGATATTATTGATCCTGTTTCACAGGCTACATATTCTCAGCTAACTGCCGACGCTCAGCAGAGATATTTCAACGCCATAAAGAATAAAATGGATGTTGTAGCTATGGCTTATATTGATAGAGATATTGTAACAGAAAGCACTGGAAGAAAAAATATAGTAACGAAAAAGGATGTAACTATAAATAAGGTTTCGGGTGAGTCGAGAGTTATAGTGTTCAGGGACGATAATTACGCGGTCGATAGTAAATCAAGATTTGCAAATATAGTAGACCGAATACCTTTTGATAGTGATGAGTTTATCAAGGCAATTCAGGATGCAATAGACGCAGAACAGGAAAAAGCAGGAATAACCGCAGCCCAGGCGAAAAAGAAACAGGCCGAAAGAGATAAAAAGGAAGCGGTTTCCGCAGCAGAATATTCTAAGTCTGCCAAAGAGAACAAAATTAATATAGAGAGAAATGAAGAGATAAAGGGTTTGATACAGGAAAAGATGCCTGGCCTTGAAAAAGACCAGAAGACAGAATTTAAAGCATTAATGTCAGAATTAGATATAGCGGATTTCAAACATGTCGATGAAATCCCTACAAAGAAAATGGAAAAGCTTATAACGTTTTTTGACTGACATACTTCCTTCTTATTGAGGTGGTAGGTAACCATACTCCTTCCGGCCTACCACCGAACTCTGAGCCGTCGCCAAGAGGTAAGGCACAGGACTTTGACTCCTGTATTCGCTGGTTCGAATCCAGTCGGCTCAGCTTTGTAGGGCTAATGGAGACTTCTATCACTTTATACCATAACTCCCACAACACCTTACCTAACCTACCTAATATCATATATGCTTAGATAGAAGTCGCAGGATCGTTACCTGCAAGCCCTGTTGTCTTCATTGTACCTCCTTTCTTTTGGGCGGCTAACCATGGCCGCCCTGTTGTGAAAATAAAAACAGATTTTGTGTAAATAAATTTGAGGTGAATATGACAGAAGAGAGAAAGCAGCAGAACTTATTAAAAAATCAATGCATAGATTTCTTAAGAAATATTATGGGATATAAACCCAAAATGAAATTACCTACGGTTACTTTTCGTAAAATTGAGGAATATAGAGATACATATGGCTTTGATGTCTTATTAGATACTTTAAAGAAAGAAGAGCAGACAATAATATGGGCATTGGCAAATAAGGATCTACCACAAGAAACCGCCAAAATATTATATATATTTGGCATAATACAAAATAGTGCGGGAGGTGTATGGAGAGAGAAAGTGAAAAAGGAAAGAATGATGAATAGGAAGGAGCCAGAGATAGATTTTGATAATCTTGAAATCAACAATGGGAAACAGAAGGTGAGGGATATATCAGCTTATGTCGAAGAAGACGATTAATCTTGATGAAATACCAAAGAAACTAACAAAGGACAGGGTCATTATAGAGTGTAATTTTATTTTAAGTCTATATAAAGATCCCGAAAAAATATCACACTATAGTAATATAATTAACGGAGAAGACATTATAACAAAAGATGGGATATTCTATTACTCAATTATTGAGAATATGACCAACAGTGGTTATAACGAAATAACAGATATGTCTATTTATACATATATGGAATCCCATCCGGACATGAAAAAACAGTATGAAGAATACGGCGGATATAAAACAATTAAAGAGATTATGGATATTATATCTCTTGATAATTCAGATAAGTATTATGATGAACTCATTAAGAATAATCTTTTAATTCGTTTATATCAAAAGGGATTTCCTGTCATGCAGGACTTTGATAAGTTCGTAGATATGACGGCCGAACAAGTATATGATTTTTATATATATGAACTGTCGGATATTAGCGTAGGAAAGATAGAAAAATTAAAAGTAGAGGATCTTTCGTCGGGATATAAGGACTGGATAGAAGAAATAGATAAAGGCGTACAGGTCGGATATAAGATTAATTCTCCTATTCTAAATTATATGTTGGCGGGTATACATCCGGGAAATCTTACTTTACATATAGCGGGGATAGGGCAAGGAAAAACTACCACGGCGATTATTCTATACGTAATGAGTGTAATAGAACATAATGATGTGCTAATTATATCCAATGAACAAAGCGTAAATGAATTTAGAAGTATGGTTTTATCTACGGTATTGTTCAATAAAATCGGAAAAGTAAAAGGGATGAACAGACAAAAGTTTGTATTCGGAAATTTTACTCCTGAGCAGAAAGAAAAACTTAACGAAGCAGCTGAATGGCTGGAAAAACAGCCGGGAAAAATAAAATACGTTGAAATGCAGGATTATGATGTGAGAAACATAAATAAAATCATAACCAAGCATAGCAAAATGGGATGCGGATTATTTATTGTAGACACTATTAAGCCTTTAAATGAAATGGATGAAAGAGCATGGGCGCAATTCTCCGAAGTTAGTAAAACTTTATTTTTGTTAGCCAAAAAAACTAATACCGCTATCCTTTGTACGGCACAGGCAGTAGCAGAAGCCAATGGGCGTAAATACATGGACTTATCTTCTATTGCAAAGAGCAAAGCAATTGCCGAGACAGCTTCTCAAGTGGTTGGGTTCAGACCATTAACCTCTGACGAGGTTGAAAAGATAGAACCATGGCAATATAGCAGAACAGAAAATGGTGGTGTTAATGAAAAAATTAAAACCACGGTTAAATTAGATCCAGACAAGCATTATATCTGTTTATATATAATGAAAAATCGTTTTGGACCGACAATGCCACAGATTATTTATGAGTTTAATCAGGCATTTTGTAGTTTAAAAGAAATTGGTTACTATCAAAGTGATTATGTCGCTATTGGTAAGAAGTAGGAGGTGCAATTTGATCTATTTTGATCAGGCAAGTTTACAAAAACCATGTGTTGATATGTTTGACATGGGGAATTTATTCAAAGAGGAGTATTGGTACAATCCTTCTGCCGCATATTCAGCCGCAAGTAGTGCTAATAATATTATTGAATGGAACAGGGCGGTTATTGCGGAAAGTATTAATGCAGAACCTGAAGAAATATTCTTTACAAGTGGTTCTACCGAAGCAATTAATTGGTTTTGTAGGAATTTAGGTGATTATGAGGTATATACTACGGCAATTGAACACCCGGCAATACTAAATTCTATAATAAAACCAATATTGATGCGCTTAAATGAGGATACAACCATAAAATGGGAGATTCCGCCCGAGACTTTTCCTATTATTATTACCGCATATGTCAATAATGAGATTGGAACCATATGTCAGTTTGATGAAATGCCTCAAAATAGAATTCTATTCGTTGACGCTACTCAAGCATTCGGACATATACCCATAGACGTAAAGAAAATTAAGGCAGATTTCTTATGTGCAAGCGCTCAGAAGTTCGGTGGTTTAGCCGGAACAGGATTTATATATATTTCATCAGAAATGCTGAATGTTTTCTCTGATGGGAAACATTTTATTCAATATGGAGGCAATCAAGAAAGAGGAATTAGAGCGGGTACATCCAATACGTTTGGTATTAATGCAATGGGTAAGGCTGCTATAGCAAGTTTACATGACAGGCATAATAAAAATATAAAAATATCACATATTAGAGATTATATGTATCATGAATTACTCAATATCCCTTGTGCTCATCTTAACGGTACTTCTAATTGGAATAAAAGATGGGTAGGAAACTTGAATTATAGGTTTGATGGATATAAAGGAGAGGAATTAATGTCTTGGTTTGATGCCAACGAGATATATGTTTCAACTGGATCTGCTTGTCATGCAAAATCCGGCCATCCAAGTCACGTATTAATGGGTATAGGACTAAGTGAGGATGAAGCGAACAGTTCAATTCGCTTTTCATTTAACGAAGATAATACATTAGATGAAGCTAAGAGCGTAATAGAGATATTAAAACAAGGATTACAGGTGCTAAATCATGATTGAAATATCAAATAACAAAATTAAATGCACGATTAACTCACGAGAAGAAGAAGAAACTCCAAGAACGGAGATACAAGAGAAAAAATTCGCAGAAGTTATTGACGCATATAAAAAAGCAGACAAATTATTCGACGAATACAAAAAAGAATTCGGAACTGATAAGAGTGGAATTAATAAAATATTAAAAAGATTAAATGGAGGACACTAAAATGAGGTATTTAAGCGAAGATGGGAAATTATTTAATACAATAGAGGAATGTAAAGAATACGAAAAGAAATTTGTAAATGACGAGCAGAAAAATAAAAGAATTAGTGAAATAAAAAAGAAGTATGAACAGACTCTGAAGATCCTTGATGAAGTTGACAAGCTTGTGGACGCATTTATTGATGATTATCCAGAGTCTTGTATAAAGGATTTAAGTTTTATTATTAGAGGACTTATTTAAGAGAAAAAAAATAAAAATAAATGGTGGGTTTTATGATTAATGTGGATGATTTACAGGAACGTCTGGTAAATAATTGTGATGCTGTAACCACTATATTAATAAAACTCGGTTTTAGTGAAGACATGATTAAATATCATGAAAGACAGAACATGATCACTAGCCCCAGGCCGGAGAAAGGAGCAGATAATCCGAATGGTTGCATAATATATCTTAATTCTTTAAATGTTATTTATACAACACGGGCTTGGTCGGGAAATATTTTTTCTTTAGTAGCAAAAATAAAAGATATATCTTTTCCAGAAGCTTTAAATCTGATAGCAAAATGGATTGGATTTAAAAAAACAACTGATAAAATTAGATTTCCATTTTGCGGGTTTTATAAAAAGATAATTAAAGAAAGAAATTCTGCCATGTTCAACCTTCCTATATATAAGGAGAGTGAATTACCTCCGAGTGACTCACTCTCCTACAAATTCTTAAAGGATGGAGTGGCGCTAACCATTCAAGAAAAATGGGGAATTCGTTATGATCACGAAGAGGATGCGGTACTTATACCTATCAGAGATTATTTTGGACATCTTGTAGGATGTAAGGCAAGGAATAACAATCCTAACTGTTTAGACAGCGAAAGATTTTGGGCATATTTACCATATCAAAAGACGCTTGTGGTATATGGTTGGTATGAAAACTTTAAAACTATTACAGAAAAACAAACAGTTATTATTGTTGAGTCTGAAAAGGGAGTATTGCAAGCCGCATCATTTGGTTGTGGTATCGTAGTGGCCATAGGCGGTCATAATATTAGCCAGACACAAGCAAAGTATATCAAAATGTTGGGAGTAAAAAAGATAATTGTAGCGTTTGACGAGGGAATTTCTGAGGAAGAAATTAAAAATGAGTGTTCAAAGCTTACGATTTCTAATCAAATAATCACAAATAATGTGAGTTATATATATGATAGAGACAATATAGTCTTACCTGAAAACAGTAAAAGTAGTCCGGTTGATTTTGGAGAACAAGGATTAAAAATATTATTAAAGAAAGCGAGGTTTACGTATGAAAACACAGATTAGATTAAACACTATCGACAAAGTTAAGGATTTTATTAATGCGGTACGAGTTATAAATGGGGACATAGATGTGAGCAGCAGGAAATATGTGGTAGATGGGAAGTCTATTATGGGAATATTAAGTTTAGATCTTTCAAATCCTTTAGATGTTTCAATTCAGAATATTGATGAAGAAGAAGAAAAGAAAGCCAGAGAGATTCTTCAGCCGTTTTTGGCATAGGAGTCATTTATGATAAGAAATAACGACGATAGACTACAAGAATTAAGAGATAAAAATATCCCTGTTTATTCCATATCCCGATTAGACTGTATTAACAGATGTATGTACGAAGCTTATCTTACATATGTGTGCAATAAACGAGGAAGAAGTAATATATATGCAATATTAGGGGGAAAGATACACGATATTCTTGAAGGAATTACTAAAGGAACAGCCACAGAAAAAGATTTATTACCGGCAATGTATCAGGAATTAGAAGATTTAGATATGCTCAATATAGAGTTTCCGAAAGGTAAGAACGGAGAAGACACTATAAAAAATAATTGGGTGGCTGATATGGAACATTTTTGTAAAACATATAAATCACCACAGAATGCTACGTTAGAAGCTGAACAATTATTTATTTATAAGACCCCTGGTGGGCATTATCTTCAGGGATATATAGATTTACAGAGAATTAACTATGACGGATCAATAGATATATATGATTATAAGACGAGTTCTTTATATAAGGGCGCAGATATAAAGGAACATGCGAGACAGCTTATATTATACGCATTAGGTAAAGAACAAGAGGGAAATACAGTAAGGTCTGTAAGCTGGATTTTTCTTAAATATGCAAAAGTTGTATTTAAAGGGAAAAAATCAGCTCGTAGTAAAGAGGAAACGTTAATTTCAAAAGTAATTGAAAGAAGAAATATTGCCCGTGAACTTCAACCATATGTAGAGGGAGCACTATCAAAGTTGGGGATGGATGAACTTGATATAGAAATCAAGGTGACCCAGATGTTAAAAACAAATACACTACCAGTTGAGGTTGAAAATTTATTTGAGATTTCACCCTACGTATTAAGTGTTAACCTCACTGAGGAGAACAAACAGGAATGTATTGAATATATAGATAATACAATACAAAAATGGGAACAAATAGACCATACAGATGAAGATAGTTTTCCGCCGAGACAGTTTACAAAATTACAAAAGAATGGTAATGAAGTTCAAGATGTATTCTTTTGTACTGGTTTATGTGGACATTATAATGACTGCCATTATATCCATGATTTTTTAGCAACATATAATAAAGAAGATAATGATGAGGATGATCTGTTTTGAAAAGAAGAAATATAGACCTTGAAGATCCTAATATGTTTAAATATGGTTTAGATGAAGAAATAATATCGGATATATCACAGAATCTTATTGCGGCTACGAATGAAGGGGCAGCTAATAGAGAGATTAATCAATACCACCTTAAAAGATTATCGGAGCAAGCAGAGGGAATGAGCAATGAGGAAGCAATGGCGATGTGTAAACATTTCGATCCTATTGTTTTATTAAGAGCATTAGAGCACCATCTTAATATAGCGACCGATTTTCAAAGTAAGTTCGTATCAATTACAAAAGAAATGGTAGATAAATTAAATGAGTAAGGAAGGAGGATATATGCAGAGAATAACTAGAAATGCATTAAAGTGTAATTTGTGTGGAGATATCATTGAAAGTAAATATACTCATGACTTTCAGAAATGTAAATGTGGAAAATGTTTTATTGACGGTGGGTTAGCATATGTCAGGGCGGGATTTGATAAACCGGAAGATATTGAATGGCTTACCGAATATGAGGATGCTCCAGGATATCATGTTATATATCGTTATAAGACATCACCTTATATAGAGGGAAAATTTGATACAGTTAAATCACCCGATGAAATCAGAGAATTATATTCAGATTTCAATCTCAAAATAAGAGACGAGAATGGACGCACAATTTTAAATGATTTTAAGGAGGATGAAGATGACTAGAGAGGGATATGTTAAATGGGAAATAGAGAATATTATACATAAAGCTTTTTTAGCGGGAGTACAGTATTCCATTAATGCAATTAAATCCAAAGAATCAATTAGCGTAAAGGATGCCGTGGATAATTTTGTTTCATCATATTGGACGGAAGAAACTGAAATAATAAGAGACAATAATAAAGAAAAAGAGGAGGGATAAGATATGTCGTGGTATACATCAACATATGTAGGAATACAAGATAAAGATGGAAAAATATATCCGTTTGGACCTTATGATGCCAACGGCGAGCTGCGTTCCATATATACTCATTCAAAATCCTTTACATCAGATATTAATGGAGAATTTGATATTATAACAGATGACATGGTAACTGATGAATTACGTAATGAAGAAGAGTTTAAGTGGCTGTTAGAAGAAGAAGACGGGAATACAGGTCTCAGGTCTTATTTCGGATATTTATCAGAAGAGAATATTCCAAAAGGTTCTTATATAAAAAATGGATATTGTTTAATCTCTCAAATATCAGATTATTTAGACTCTGATGTATATTGGGAAGAGTTTTATCCTATTCTATCCCCTATGGAATATGCAATGAGAATGGAAAACGAATTAAAATTTGGACCGCCTAAACCTAAAAAAGATGATTTTGGGGAAGAATATACAGAACATAGCTGTTCTGAGTTTTCTTATTTCTCTTGGCCAGATTACAACTGCAGAGAATATGAGGCAGCACTTATGAGAAACGCAATAGATATGTTTGATAATTATAAACTGAGAGATCAGGGGTTTAAGTTTGTCATAATTAAAAAAGAGGGATAAGATGCTTATTTGTAAATGCGATTTTTGTAAAAAAGACATCGACAGATATCATACGTTATATCATTTGCGTGATGTCAACCAGTATATGAGTAAATATAGCACTCTTGATATTTGTAGTGAATGTCTGGATTATCTTACGCAGATATTAAATAAGAAAGGGGAATTATCGGATGAATAATGTTGAGCATAATAAGGAATTAATTCAAAAATATCCATTCTTACGACCTCGAAGTGTATGGTCGGGCGAGCCTGTAAAAGATTATGACTATACATATACCGAATGGGATGCCATACCGGATGGATGGAAAATATCTTTCGGAGATATGATGCTTGAGGAATTGGGCGAAGAACTCACCAAGGCCGGGCTGATAAATGAATTTAGAATTGATCAGATTAAAGAAAAGTTTGGTGAGTTAAGAATGTATACCCACGGAGGTAATAAAGAAACCGAAGCAATTATAGATAAGTATTCACATCTTTCACGAAATATTTGTATTAATTGCGGGAAGCCCGATGTACATATGACATATGGGGGATGGATTTTCCCGTGTTGTAAAGAATGTTGGGAAAATAATAAATATCATACTTCGCCTTATAATGACTTAATTGATGCAGATGATGATGGAAGAATGACAGATCAGATACATAAGAAAATATATTATGCTAATGGGAAGACCGAGGAAGTCTATATTGATATAAAGGATACGGCCGAAAAAATAAGAGAACATTGGAGACAAATACATGATTAATACATCCGAATGTGAAGAATGTATATATGGAACGATTAACGAAGAAGATAAATCTAAGATTATAGTGTATTGTTCAAATAAAGATAAGGAATACTATTTTGGACAATGTATTCCATGTGAAAATAAACGTAAGAAAAATATACAGATTGAAAAGGAATAACAAATGGATGCAATATTAGGAATCATATCAGCTGTATGCTGGATAATCATTGGGATAATTGTAGGATGTGAGTGGTATGGTATTAAAAATAAAAAAGTAGAGATTACAATTACAGCATATACACGATTGTTTTGCACATTTATTTTAGCAATTTGTACGATAATATTAACAACTTGTAGTTATATTATTTAGTAGAGGAGTAACATGCAACGTTACAATAATTATCATAAACACGATCATGTATCAAATATCTTTAGCCCAGATAGCAACGCTCGTGCCGAAGATTACATTAAAAAATGTGTAGAATATGGACATACTAATTATTTCACCACTAATCATGGATCATTCGGAGATATTTTCGAAGCTCGTACTTTATGTAATAAGTATGGGCTTCGTTGTATAGCCGGGATCGAAGGATATATTGTACCAAATCCTTTAGAAAAAGATAAAAGAAATTATCATATTATAGTAATCCCGAAGACTGATACCGCTAGAAAGAAAATGAATTATATTTCTACTCATGCAAATACAGAGGGGTATTATTATAAGCCAAGATTCTTTATTCAAGATTTATTAGCGTTAGATCCCGATGATATATATATTACTACGGCTTGTGTTATGGGGCTCCTTCATGATCAAGATAGTTTTAAATATATTTTTATGCCATTATATGAGCATTTTAAGAAAAATATGTTGCTTGAGGTTCAGCCTCATAATCATATCACACAAATAGACGTGAACAAAAGAGCAGTAAAATTAAGTAAGAAATACGATTTATCTCTTATAGCTGCCAATGATTCTCATTATATTGATGAGAAAGGAAGACAAGAAAGATTAGAATTATTGAAAGGGAAGAATATTAATTATGGGGATGAAGATACGTTTATTCTTGATTTCCCCACCGCAGAAACAATGTTCGACCGTTTTAAAAATCAGGGTATTTTAACAGAAAATGAAATAGAGTCTGCTATAAATAATACTTTGATTTTTGATAACTGTGAAGAAATACAGTTAGATTATTCTATTAAAATGCCTACCATATATCCTAATCTTTCTCCTAAAGAAAGGGTTGATGTTCTTAAACAAATTATAAATAAAAATTTCGCACAAATAAGAAAAGAAGAGAACATTACTGGTGAAGAGCTCGAAAAGTACAAAGAGGGTATTAGATATGAAATGAAAATTATTGAGGACACTAATGATGCAATACATACCGCAGATTATTTTTTGTTTAATACAAAGAATGTTGCCCTTGCGGTTAATAAATATCATGGTGTTTTGACACGAGGTGGTCGTGGTAGCTGTGCTAGTTTTTATATTAATCGTATTTTAGGGCTGACACAGCTTGACCGTTTTAAAATAAATCTTCCTATATATCCCGACCGTTTTGCTTCTACCGCCCGATTACTTGAAAATCGTAGTTTACCAGATATTGATATGAATGTTAAAGAGCAGGAGCCTTTTGTAGCTGCATCAAGAGAACTATTGGGCAAACATGGTTGTTACCCTATGTATGCACCCGGTACAATGCAATTGGCAGAGGCTTTTAGGAATGTATGTAGATCAAAAAATATGCCTTATGATACTTATAATGATGTATGTAAGAATATAGAAAATTATGAAAATGATCCCGAGTGGATTGAATTAGTATCAGAAGCGAAGAAATATGTAGGAACAATTATAAGTGGTTCCGTTCACCCCTGTGCCTTTTTACTGTCAGATAAAGACATAAGATATGAATATGGATTAACTCGATTAGGAGATAATTTGTGTGTGCTTATTACTTCATCAGAAGCCGATGAATATAAAGTATTGAAAAATGATTATCTTATTGTTAAAGTATGGAAATTAATAGATGAGACTTTTCAAGAAATAGGAAGTCCTATATTGTCCGCCAGAGAACTGTTGGAAAAAGTTAAAGATGACGAGAGAGTCTGGGCGTTGTTTTCTAAAGGATTAACATGTACTTTGAACCAAGTTGATTCTGATAATGGTATGCAACAAGCAAAGCAATATGGGATAAAATCTTTTGAAGACGGTGCTTTAATTGCCGCAGCCATTCGACCGTCATTTGATGCATGGAGGCCTAAATTTCTAAATCATGAAGATTATACTACGGGATCTGAGGATTTAGATAATACATTAAAACAGACCAAGCATTATATTCTGTTTCAAGAAAATTTAATGCAGTATTTTGAGTGGCTTGGAGTAACGCCCGCAGAATCCATTGGTTTGATAAAAAAAATCAGTAAGAAGAAAATAAAACCAGATGATTTTAATAAGCTCGAAGAACGTCTAAAGAAGAACTGGGTACGACAAACTGGTTCTGAAAATATGTTTGAAGAAACATGGGAAATGATTCAGGGATGTATGGCTTATGGATTTGCTTCTCCCCACGCCTGTGCCACTTCATTAGATATGCTATATGGGGCATATCTAAAGGTTAATTATCCACTAGAATATTATACAGTTTGTTTTAATAACTATGAGGGGGATGAGGTCAGAACCAATAAGCTTAAAAACGAATTGAGGTATTTCGGCATACAATTGAGTGGAATTAGCTTTAGAAATTCTCGGGGAAAATATTCGTATGATAAAGAGAAGAAAATAATATATAAAGGATTATCTTCTATTAAATATATGTCTTCGAGTGCTGCGGATGAATTATATTCGCTTAAAGATAATCAGTATGATAGCTTTGTTGATTTATTGATAGATATAAAGAAGCTTTCACTTGATGCACGCCAGTTAGAGATACTTATTAAATTGAATTTCTTTGCGGAGTTTGGTGAGATTAACGAACTCCTTGAAATAGTAAAGATATTTGATGTTTATTATGGTAAAAAACAACTGAATATTGATAAGCTAACATTGCCGGTTGAATTAGTATCTAAACATTGTGGGAAACGTACAGATAAGATGTTTAAGGAGCTTGATTCTTTAGGGTTAATAAAGGACATTATACATGTCCAAAAGTTTTCAAAAACTTCTATTTTGGACAAGATAAAATATGAAAATGAGTTTCTTGGATATATACAAACTGTGTTACCAAAAATAAACGAAGATTATTATTATGTCCAAAATGTTAGCGGTTTCAACAATAATACATTAACTCTATATCAAATAAAAACAGGAAATATAATAACTGTTAAAAATAGGAGCAAGAAAGAAATAAAAAAGGATTCTATGGTGAAAATTCCAGAAATGATTGAGGATTTTAAGTGGAAAAAGGACGGGAAAAAATGGATACGAATAGACGACAAAGAGATGGTTGTAAAACAGATAGCCCTGGTAAGCTAACACTTGACAAAATTAAATCAATAGGTTATAGTATTGTCGAGGGGTTCCATAGGTTTAAATTCGAAAATACACCGAGAATATATCGTATTTCCGAGGGAATTTATATAAGATGGAGAAATCTGGAATACATAATATACAAAAAGGATTTATAATTATGTTTGCTACACTATTATTATCAATGAGCGTCGCAATGCCTATGAAAGAAGCACCTGCTCATCCAATACCTGACATGGGTATTATTCGTGAAGAGGTTGTAGTGGAAGATGTAATTGATTCTGAACATTCAGTAGACATAGAACCACAAGAGGCCAGAGTGGATTGCGTGGCATATAATATCCCAAACTATTCCGGGAGAAAATCATATATGTCATGCAATTTATTTGGTCGTAATACGAAACAATATAAACTTCAAGCTATGGCAACCATAGACGAGAATGGGTTTTGCAAGGTTTTCGACAGATATTGCATAGCAGTTGGTAGTTATTTTAATGTTCAGATAGGACAGTTTGTAGACTTATTTCTTGATAACGGTGTTATGATACCTTGTGTTATTGGAGATATGAAAGCGGATCAACATACAGACGAAACAAATATGTTCTCAAATAACGGATGTTGCTCTGAGTTTTTAGTAAACACGACAAAATTAAATAAAGATGTTAAAATATCGGGTGATGTTTCATCACTTCGTCCAGACTGGAAACCACAAGTAAAAATGATTGTAACATATGATTTAAATGCTTTTGACCTAGGAGGAATGTATGAGGTATTTTATTAAATTTAATAATCTTGATGATGTTGAACATTTTGTTGCCACGGTAAATGGATTTGAATGCGACTTTAATGTATGTGATGATTTACATTGTGTTGATGGAAAATCTATAGTGGCGATGGCAAATTTGGATTTAAAGAAAATTTTTTATTTAGAAGCTATAACAGATGATGAAAATCTATTATCAGAAATAGAAACAGCAATATACGAATATATATTATGAGAGGAGGAATAAAGTGAGTAATTACCACAAAATATTTTATTTAGGAGGTGGAATGACAAATCTCTCCAAAGAAGAAGCCAATGGTTGGCGTGATAAATTTGAAGAGTTGTTCAGCGAACAGTACCATGTTAATTTATTTAATCCCTGTCATCATTGGGACGTTGATGATCCTGATGTGAATAATCGTGAAGCTATGAATTATGATTTATTTAGGCTTAGAGGGTCCGATGTATACGTATTAAATTTCAATGACCCAAGCAGCCTTGGAAGTATGGCAGAGCTATCTATTGCATATGAGTTAAGAATACCAGTTATAGGTATTTGTCCGGCGGTTAATATTTATAAATTACATCCTTGGCAGAAGATGATGTGTAGTCATATATGTGAGGATGTTGAAGAAGCAGCTCGCTATTTAATGGATCATTATTGTTTCAATGATTGATGCAGACTTAGTTTTTCAAAGATATGATTCCGACAGAGAAGATGAGTTACGTAAGCTGCCGGTTTGTGACGAATGTAGGAGTCATATACAAGATGAATATTATTATGAAATAAATGGACTTTGGTTGTGTGAAGAATGTATAGAAGCACATAAAGTCTGGATAGAGAGGTAACAGTATGAAGTGTACTTTATATAGTACGGATTGCCCCAAATGCAAAGTCTTAAAAAAGAAATTGGATGATGCTGGCGTGGCGTATGAGTTATGTACTGATGTGGAAATTATGGAAAGCAAAGGTTTTATGCAGGCACCAATGCTTGAAGTAGATGACAACACATTTGATTTTATTAATGCGATTAATTGGGTAAGACACATTGAGGAATAGTAGATGAATATAAATATTAGAACGATTAAGAATTTTGCGACTCAGTATAACAGGTTGCAGGAAGAATTTGGTACTGACATGGCTCGTATCAATGGATTTGATGACGGACAGCTAAGTTATACCGACTTTATTGATAATTTTATAGATGAAAAAACCGTTGCGGATGCCAGTATAGACGGGAATAGCAATGTATCTCATAAAGATATGGTTACTCTATTGAACGAGATGCCTAAGCCGCATAGAAAATTACTGGCTTTCAATAAGATTTATTATGAAATCCATAAGAAATATGGATTTAAGATGGCTAACCAGTGGCTCCGTATGGAATGGATTGGCGATTTATATATGCATGATGCTGATACAAGTTCTTTCAAATCGTACTGTTTCGCTTACGATTTAAAAGATGTAGCAGAAAAGGGACTATATTTCCTTGGTGAAAATTTTAACGCTGTTCCTGCTAAACATCTGACAACATTTGTTGATTTCGTAAAAGAATTTATCAGTTTTTCAAGCAATAGAACGAGCGGAGCTGTGGGTTTACCTAATCTTATTCCATATATGTATTACTTTTGGAAAAGAGATGTTGATTCCGATTATTTAGGAATTGCTACAAGTCATAACGAAACAAAGTACGCCAGACAAAATTTCCAACGTTTTATATATGCAGTTAATCAGCCATATGTTCGTGATGGATCTCAGTCGGCATTTACAAATACTTCGGTTTTTGACAGACCATATTTCGAAGCTTTATTTGGCGGAAGTTTATTTCCTGACGGTTCATTAATGATAGATTTTGAAGATGAAATAATAGAGTTTCAAAAACTCTATATGCAGGTAATGGCTAATATAAGACATGAAAATATGTTTACTTTTCCGGTTAGTACCATCTCTTTATTAAGACAAAACGGAGAATTTGTTGATAAAGAATTTGCTGAATGGGCAATTAAGCACAATATGGAATGGTCGGATAGCAATTTGTTTGTAGACTCTTCTGTTAATAGTCTTTCAAATTGTTGTAGGCTTAAGAGTAATATAGAAGATCTTGGTTACTTCAACTCTATTGGTGGAACGGCACTAAAAGTGGGATCAGTTAAGGTTAACACAGTTAATCTCGCGAGACTTGCATTAGATACTAAAACAGAAGATGAGTATTTAGAAGAGTTACAGAATAGAGTATATACCTGTTTATGTGCATTAGATGCTGTTCGTCATATTATAGAACGCAATGTTGATAAAGGAATGTTACCGAATTTTACATATGGACTTATAGATTTCGAACACTTATATAACACGATTGGTTTTATCGGAATCTATGAAACCATGAAGAAGTTTGGATATACTACGGTTGATGAATTTGGTAATACTTTCTACACCGAAAAAGCATCAGCATTTGGCTCGAAGATTTTTAAAACAATGAGAGAAACGGCTGATAGGTTTATTGCAGAAAATAACTGTAACTATCAGATAAATACCGAGCAGATACCTGGTGAAAGTGCAGCAGCAAAGCTGATGAAGAAAGATAAGTTCTTCTATCCGAAGGCTAAGATTTATGATCTTCCTTTATATGGCAATCAGTTTATTCCGTTAGGAATTACAACAACCTTACAGGAAAGAATAAGGATTGCCTCAGAGTTCGATGGTTATTGTTCCGGTGGAAGTATTCTTCATGTAAACACAGATGCGCCTTTTAATAGCTTCGAAAAAGCATGGAAGATGGTTAATTATATAGCAGATCAAGGTGTGACCTATTTTGCTTTTAATACCAAGATTAGTGCTGATGATAATAACCACGCTTTCTATGGGGATGTTTGTCCGGTATGTGGGAAGCCTGCAAGTACTGAATATACTCGAATCGTAGGATTTTACACACCAATAAAAACCTGGTCAAAAGAAAGAACAGCAGAATATAAGATGCGTAAATGGGAAGAAATGAATAAAACCGTGGAGAAGATAGAATGATTTTAAAAGGAATTATATGGGAAGACACGGTTAATTACAAAAAAATATCCACAACATTAATGTTTCCCAAATGTTCATTTAAATGCGACAAGGAATGCGGAATTGCGGTATGTCAAAATAGTTCACTTGTTAAGGAACAGAATATTGATGTCTCAATTAAAGATATTATTGAAAGATATATTAAGAATCCTATTTCAGAAGCCATTGTATGTCAGGGATTAGAACCTTTTGATAGTGAAAAAGACTTACTGGATTTCATTTCTTGTCTACGTAATGAGTATGAAATTGATGATGATTTAGTAATCTATACCGGCTACACAGAAAATGAGAAGTTAGATATAGAAATGCGCCTACAACAATATAAAAACATCATAGTGAAGTATGGAAGATATGTTCCTAATCAAGAAAGACATTATGATGAACTGTTAGGGATTTACTTATCATCATCAAACCAATACTCTAAGAAAATAAACTGAGGAGGAGTTGATTATGAATGGAATTTAGAAGTATTCCGTCTTTAGGATATGAATATGCTGTAAACGAAGACGGAACAATGTTTATAAATCTTAAAACTAAGAAATATTTAAAAATTATATTAGATATACATCATTCTACAGCCGGATATTATAAAACAATGATTCATATAGAGAGAGAATGATACCAATAAAATTAATTGATAAATAAACCTCTGACATACTTGATTTTGAATCAATAACTGCATGATCAAATTTTTTAGGAGAAAAATATAATAAATCCGCAGGAACAACAAAAGATTGGTTAAAAAAACGGAAGGCATATATTAAAGATTATGATATACAATATGGAACATAGCATAATTAATAAGGAGAGAAATTATGAACGAAGACCAGAGAATGCAATTAATGTTAGATTTTATTCAGATGTCGGCATGGGATTTCAGAAAAAAATACACAGAAGTTGTTTTTGAAGATGGCAAAATTATCTCAGCGAGACTAAAAAACGATAAAAATTAAGTAACAAAAAGTAATATTAAGTAAATTTGCGTGGGCGATTATTTGGTCTTTTTTCGCCCTCGCAAATCCAGTAAATACGCGGGTTGTAGGTGCGCGAATATGAGTACGAAAGGACGGCGAGGAAGAAGCGTGGCGTGGACCAAAAATCGAAACAAAGATGGCGAGGAGTGGAAACTCATCGAAGGAACCGAAGATTTTTATATCAGTAATCTCGGCAGAGTAAGACGCAATGACAAACTTAAAAAGATCCAAGTAGACAGAGAGGGATATTGCCGAGTTCATATAGGGGAAAAGAAAAAAAGATTACACCGCCTTGTAGCAGAGGCATTTTGTCCTAATCCCAACAACCTGCCAGTTGTTGATCACATAGATAATAATAAACAGAATTGTGCAGCAAGTAATTTACAATGGTGTACCGCAAAACAGAATACAGTAAAAGCCGGCAAGGACGGATTAATGTCTGAAAGTGTGGTAAAGCTTATTCTTTCAGTAAGTCCCGAAGACGAGGGTGCATTATATAATAACCAGGCAGAATGCGCCAATGATTTAAACATTCCGGTTAAGAATGTTAGCAAAGCGGTCTTAGGTAAACAGCTTACTGCAGGCGGTTACAAATTTATTAAATTATCAAGTTTCATAGACAAGAGAGAAAAGGAGAAAGAATGAGAGTAGATAGGTATTTAAGCACAACTGAAAAATATAATAATGGACTGAAGAAGTCAGTATATGTAGTTCACACGGACGATGATAATAAGGCAATTGAGGCTGTAAAGAATAGACGAAAAATGAAAGAAACATATGTTGTATATGATGGATTTATTAATCGTAAAGGTGAATTATTCTCGACAGCTGAACAGGGATGTAAAAAAGTTAAAGCGGTAATGGTGGAATAATGAATTTAGAAATTATAAAAGAAACGCTTAATGAAATAATAATAACTTGGAAGCCTGAAAAGAATTGTAACCGTTATATTGTACAAGGAATGACGGACTTGTTTTCCTATAAAACAT
>Ga0247610_10003108_pt1 | contig 18537 bp, 15 predicted proteins | sample 174DNAGHGhighgp2_FD_193483 | JGI IMG/M metagenome (GOLD analysis project Ga0247610, IMG submission 193483) | Sheep rumen microbial communities from Palmerston North, Manawatu-Wanganui, New Zealand - 1742 DNA GHGhigh gp2 | ecosystem: Host-associated > Mammals > Digestive system > Stomach > Rumen... | reverse complement strand
ATTTTAATTATTGATGTTGTTGTAAGCAAAGCACAAAGCACAATTGTAATCCAAAGCTCATTATGAAGCCATATAAATGTAGCTGAAAAACCTACAATAATAACACCAAAGACAAAAAATACAATATATTTATGATGTACCTGCATATTATTAAATACTATACCCATATAAAATAAATGGAATAAAATAATACCAATCGCAGCCATTATACAAACGAAATTTTTATAATGCTTATATAAAAATATAGTCATTAGTAAGGAAAATAAACCAATAGCTATAAAAATAGTTGCAGCTATAATAGGTATTATTTTATTTTTATTATATGAACTCAATCTATCACTTCCATTTTAATATGTATTCTTTAAATAAATTAAATCTCATCTTTTGAGTATTAGGTACTAAATCTGTTCCATATAATTGAAATAATTCTTCTTTAGTTAACCATTTATAATCAGTTGTTTCACCCTTTTGAAGTATAACACTATCTGGATTAGTATTTACTATACCAATATGAGAAAAATACACTAAATCCTTTATAAATGTATGACCTAAATAAATATAATTAATAACATTTAATCCTGTTTCCTCAAATGCTTCTCTTTTAAGTGCATCACTAATTTTTTCTTTATAATCAATTCCTCCACAGGTAAATTCCCATTTACCTGGTGATGTTACTTTATTAATATCTCTTAATGTAACTAAATATTTATTATTATTTTCATTATAGATTAATATATCTACAATACCTGCATAGGTATTATTTTTTATTTCTTCTCCTCTTAAATTAGGATAATCTAATAAATTTAAATTAGAATCAAATAATGATAATTTTTCAATATGGCTTAAATATATCTCTTTATTTATTATATAATAATTGTTTTCTTTAATAAACCATCTTTTATTTAATACATTAATAGTCTTTTCATTTTTTGGGTATACTCTAATAATATCTATTTTCTTTTCCCATAAATATTTATATCTTAAATATTCTCTTAAGGCTTCTGTTTGTAAACCAATGTTTTGATATTCATCTATTATATTAAATTCAATTATTAAATAATTATCATTATTAATTTCTTTAATAAATCCAATGATTTTATCATTTGATTTATAAATGACATTATAAATATCATTATCATATTTAAAATATAATCTAGTCGAATATATTTTATTAAGATTATACATTTTTAAATGACTCCTTAATTTCAAGCAATTCGAAATATCTATTAGTTTTAATATCTATTTCTTCTTTTAAATTATCAATTTCATTTTGAATTTCCATTAACTTATGAAAATCAGTTTGATGATTATTAATATCTAATTCTAATTCTTTTAATTTAGATTCTAATTCTGGAATTTCTAATTCCAATTTATTTAATTCATTTCTATCCTTACTACTCATTTTATTAGTATTATAGGCTTTAGTATTCTTTTGTTCCTTTATAATTATCTCATTATCTTTTTTCTCTAAATATTCTGAATATGAATCTAATGATATATTTATTTTAGAATTATTATATATAAATAGCTTATTACATATTTTATCTAGAAAATATCTATCATGAGATATAACTAATATAGGGCCATTAAAATTCATTAAATAATCCTCTAATATTTCAAGAGTATATAAATCTAAATCATTTGTTGGTTCATCAAATAGTAGCATATTTGGATTTTTAATTAAAACCTTAATTAATTGTAATCTTCTTTTTTCTCCACCTGATAGCATCTTTATTTTTGTATATTGCATATCCTTAGTAAACAAAAATTCATCTAATAGGTCAGAAGCACTTTTAGTGCCATCTAATGTTTCAATTATATTATTTTCTTCCTTTATATAATCAATTACTCTAATTTCAGGATCAATCAATTCTAGATTTTGACTAAAATAACCTATCTTTAAGGTTTCACCTAAAATTAGTTTTCCACTATCTAATGTTTCAAGTCCCATTAATATTTTAAATAATGTTGATTTACCACATCCATTAGCTCCAACAACACCTATAATATCGTTTCTTTCTAAATCAAAAGAAAAATCTTTAAATAATACCTTATCACCAAATGCTTTAGATCCATTTTCAAGTGATATAAGCTTTTTACCTAAATATGTTTCAATACTTTTAAATTCCATTTCTTTATGAGTATTAAATTTAATTTTAGATAATTGTTCAAATCTTTGAAGTCTTGATTTAGATTTAGTACGTCTTGCCTCAACACCACGTGTTGCCCAATCACGTTCTTCTTTTAATATTCTTTTTAATCTTTTTTGATAATTAATTTCATCTTCTAATCTTTTAGATTTTAGTTCTAAAAATTCAGTATAATTCGCGTCATATAAATATGTTTTACCAAAATCTAATTCAAGCATTTTATTACAAATACGTTCTAAAAAATATCTATCATGAGTAACTAATATTAATCCTTTTTTTAACTTAATTAAATATTTTTCAAGCCAAATAATTAAATCATTATCTAAATGGTTAGTAGGTTCATCTAATATTAATATATCAAATGGTGTTACTAATGCTTTAGCTATCGCGAGTCTTTTTAATTCACCACCACTAAAGCCTTTAGTCGTAATAGATAAATCTATAAAGCCCATTTTTTTAAGAATGGACTCAGCTTCATATTCTTTAATTGGATTATCTATTTTAGATTCAGACATTATTATTTCTAATAAATTTTTATTTAAATCAAATTTAGGACTTTGACTTAAATAATTAATCCTTGTGCCACCAGATATAACAATTGAGCCTGAATTCGGCTTTTCTAAACCTAAAATCAACTTTAACAAAGTTGATTTACCCATACCGTTTAAACCAACAATACCTATTTTATCCTTATCTGAAATTGAAAAGGAAACATTATCTAATATTGGCTTATCTATATATTTAAATGAAACATTTTCAAATGTAATATTCATAATAAAAACCTCGTTTTTTATTATAACATAAATAAAGGAGAAATGACTAAATTCATTTCTCCATATTTATTAATTATTTTCTTGGGTATCCATATCCTTAGATAATTCTTTTTGTTCTTGAACAAAGTTTTCAGCTTCAACCTTAGTTTTCTTATTAGTCTTATAATTAGTATGCTCGAATTGAGAAACAACAACTTGATTGAATGATAAGTCAATACCAGCCTCAGTAAATACCATACGATATTCTCTTAATAGATCACGTTGAACTTGATAACGATCTTCTTCTTTACATCTTGCGACAATCTTTACGGCAACGTTTGAATCACCATATCCTGATACACCCTTATAGAATGGGCCATCCATAATTGCAGGAATCTTTTTCTTGAAGTTTTCAAAATTATCCTTTAATAATCCTTCGATAACCTCGATAGGTACATCATATGGGAATTCACAGTCTACAACTGCTAAAGATAATTCTCTTGACATATTAATTACATTTGAAATGTCTGAATTGTTAATAATTTTAATATTACCAGCTAAATCTAAGATTTTAGTTGCACGAATACCAATTTCAGTAACTGTACCTCTAAAGTCACCTACTGTAATAATTTCGCCTACATTATATTCATTTTCAAATATAATAAACATACCTGCAACGATATCTGCAATTAAGCTTTGGCAGCCTAAACCTATTACTAATGTAAGGATACCAACTGATGCGAATATTGCAGTTGAATTAACACCAAATGCTTGTAATACGAAAATGATAATTGCAAGTGCACAGCCATACTTAACTAAACCATCTAATAAAGTTACAACAGTCTTTGCTCTATTAGATTTTTCCATTTGCTTTTTAAATATCATTCTAATTAATTTACATACTGCATAAATTACTACTACATAAATTATACTTTTAATTAATGTTGGTAGATGTGACTTAAAGCTTTTCCCAACATTCTTTGTATTGATTACATTATCTTTGAACCATTCTGAAACTGAAGTATCTGGTGCAGCCATTTCAATAATTACAAAGACAATGAATACGCTGATTACTAATGTTAAAATTATAATTTCAGCGATTGTAAAACCTTTTTTCTTTTTCTTATCCATTTTTCTATTCTCCTATTTATTAATCAATATTAAATGTTATTGTATTACCATATTCATCTTTAAATACAAATTCAAGTTTAACAGCACCTTCATGCATATCACTTATAGATGCACTACCTGATAAATCTGAAATATCAGCTTCATATGTTTCGCCTGAGCCCATATCAATATATGCCTTAGCACTTACTATTTCATAATTACTGAATCTTTCAATTTGTTCATCAGTTAATTCATAACTAATTATTGTATTTGTACCATCATAAGACCTAGTCAAATTCTTTGCTATTGGATATATGTTATATTTCCTATAATCATTATATGAATATCCATCAGTACTTGTCTTAACCTCTATAAAGATTCTATTTACATCAGATGGTACAACATCTTCAATGATTAAGTTATCAATTTGTATCTTATCACCTGATATAATATCTGATATTGGAACAAGTGAACTTTCATTATATCCTTTATATCCAATTTCATTACCTGTTGAATCATATAAATGAATCAAAACATATTTAATATTCTCATTATCATATTCTGCCTCAAATGATAATTCAGAACTTGATGAATTATAGTTAATAGTCATATTCGAATCTACTATACCATTATTAATATCGTATGTGCCTAAAACTATTTCTTCATAATAACTATATCCTTCAGGATTATATCTCTTTACCTTAAATATAGATACTTTAATCTTATCTGAGATTGTACTTACAAATTTATTTATGTTAAGACCATCATATGTATCAAATCTTTGAATAAATTCATTTGTATTGGCATCAGTTATATAAACCATTAAGCCATCTCTTGGATCCTCGCTTGTGAATGAATCACTAAAGTCAATACCAAAATCAAAGCCACCATCACTTGAATTATATTCACCAATTGTAATATTGTCTGAAATTGAATCTATATCTAATTCTGCAGTATATTTACCAATTGTAATTGAAATTGGTACACTTGAAGCATTATTAAGCTCTGAATATGTTTCTTTAAATCCTTCAGGAGCTAAATTTAATGATATGTCACCAATTGTAAATCTTTGATTAAAAATTGCAATGTTTAAATTAATTAATCCATTATCGCCTACATTTACTCCAATACTATAATCATCATTTTCTTGGCTATAGGCATAGGCTATTTCGGAATATATACTACCTTCCCATCTAGATGAATCAAATAGACCATTTTCGATATCACTATATGAATAATATGGAATAGTAAACTTAATCTTTTCATCATTAAAATCATTATATAAATCAATGACTATATTATTATCAGCTTCTAATAATTTCTTATTGATTGTTAAAACAACACTTGAATAATCCGTTTCACTTGCAGATACTAATGAATCATTTACAAGAATGACTTCATTTTCTCCTAAAAGGGTTCCTGCGTTATATTCTGTATGATTGAAATCTAAATATCTGTCGTTAGGTTTATTGATTAAATCTGGAATAAAGAATATATCATATCCTATTTTGTATTCTCTATTTTCTAATCCTTCAATTTTAATTATAGAATCATTTAATTCATCAAAATAAAGATATTTCTTAACGCCATTTTCTTCATATTCAAATGACACTCTTTGATATAAATCAGATGCTGCTAAAGCATCATTTTCCTTGAATCCTGAATCGATATAGTAATCTACAGTATTGTCTTTGTTTACATTTTTATATACACTTATATATTCATTCAAAGAATAATTAGTATATCCAGTTTCATATTGAATGTTTGTCTTTAGATCAATATCAATTAATGAATCATCATTAAATAATTGTCTAACCTTAAGATTATTATCTGTCATTGATGTAGCTATAACATAATAACCATTTGCCATAGATAATCTTGATCCATATTGAGATAACTGAATGAAATTACCTTCTGTATCATCTTCAATATAAATGTAATTCAAATAATCCACATTAACAGTTTTACCATCTATTGTCGAATCAAATTTCAAATAGAAATTATATTGTGAATCAAAATATGCACCATAATATGATGAATTAATATCAATTTCTAATTCGTAATAAATATTATTTGAATATGTTATAACCTTATCAGGATTTGTAATACTTTTATATGTAACAGATAAGGTTCCACCTATATCATTAGACATAAGTTCTTTAAACACAATTTGATTATTTTCTAAATCAATTTCAGAATTATTGTTACCATCAAATATGATACTATCTATTTCATATCCTTCAATATTATTTACAGTGTATGGAACAACTATATTACCATCCATATCAATGTCATATGAATCACAAACAATTGCTTGAGGTATATAATCAATAGTTTTAAGAGGTATCATATCGTCCATATAGTTAAAATATAAATCTATATGTAGACTCTTAACATCCATGTAAGAAATACCATCTTCTTCTTTACCATACATACCATCAACTGATAATTTTTCCATATCATTATCAGCATCAAACACTATTTCATCATCTACATCGTCATAATTATTGAATTTTACTATTTCACCGTTTGTATATTCAATTGTAACATCAGCTAAATAGCTGTTTTCCATCATAATATAATCCTCAGGTAAATCAAATGCAAATGAAAAATTATATCCTGAGTCATATGTTTCATAAACTTCTTCTTTAAACATCTTAGGCAATTTATATTCAATTTCTTTTGAATATTTTCTATATGCCTTAAAGTCATCACTAGTTATATATTTAACAGGTGTTATGACAACCTTTATGTCATCATAAATAGGAGCTATTTCAAAATTCTCTTCTGCTTCAACTGAAGTAATTGATTGAATAACTTTATCATCACTTATAACTTCATATAATAATGCTTCATCTACATTACCATTACTATTGAAATCAGTTTTTACTTTTAATTCTTTAAATAAAGTATCAAAATTCATTTCGCTAGATAAAGAACTATTATCATATACATATTCAGATGATAACTTAACAGGAGCTATGAAATCAGCTGGATATTCAACTAATAATCTTTCATTATCACCTAATGAACCAATTAAAATATCCTGACCCTTATAGTATGAATAAGCACTAAAGCCTACCTCGTCACCATCATCAAGATTAAAGATTGTACCTTTAAATGTATTATCTTTAAATGATGTTTTTATATACGAATAATTATCTATTTCAATAATTTGTTCTTCACTTGAGGCAATATATACATTATCACCATTGTTATTCGCAACTAAATTATCGCTCTCAGGTGCATATATTGTATAATCTATACCACTAACATTAAATATAATTCTATTTGATTCGCCCTTATTACGGTTAGAAACAAATATATCATAATCTATAGAATAGAAATTACATTCTTCTAATTCATCAAATGTAATATTAGTATTAAAATCATAAACAGCCCTTGGCTTATTACCACTTACGGTATAGCATTTTCTTGAATAGTATGGGTATTCTTTAAACATACTATCGGCACCATAAATGGAAATCTTATATTCTTTATCCTTATCAAGCCCTTGGAACAATTCACTTTGATGTAAATTAGATTTGTCGATTGTTCTTTTTTCAACTAAGGCGCCACCACATGTAATTTTAATTGTATAATTGATATTTTCTGATACATTATCAATATCATAATCAAATTTTATAAAATCACTACCAGTAACTACCTGTGTATTATAAACCTTTAATTGGCTTTCAGATAAAACATCACTTTGAGTAAATGCCATAACAGTCGCAGCTGCTATAATTGAAACACCACCAACTAAGCTTGATGAGGCAACAACACTACTAGATGTACCAGCCGCACTTGCACTAGTTGTAGCACTTGCAGTTGAGCTTGAAGCAGCACTACTTGAGCTAGTACCTAAAACCTCTCCACCACCAACATTAGGTGCATCAAGCATTTCAGAACCACTATTAGAATGAGCATTCAATGAATTATTAATTCTTTCATATCTTTGTCTTTCTAATTCTTGTCTTTCTTTTCTAGTTTTTGGAGCTGAACTTCTATTCACGATGAAATCATTATAGATTTCTTTATATTGTTCGATTTCATCTGGTTCAGCCTTTTCCTCTGGTACTCTAAAATACTCAACAGCCTTTAATACTTTGTATTCTTTGGGATCTGGATTATATTCATTTGGTTCTGGATTGAATTCATCATATTTCATAATAGACCTCCACTTAAACACAAATCACAATAATTATATCAAACCTTTTTTGTTAAAACAAGAAACTTATATCATATTTAGATACTTATTATAAAAATCATTAAATGAAACATATATTTCATTAATACCATTTCTTCTCTTTAAGTTTTTTGCTTCATCAATAAATAGTTTTTCTAATTCTTCTTTCTTAAATAATTTGAAGATATTCTTTCTTTTAATTATTAGTTTATCTAATTCGTTACTATAATAATCTCTTTTTGATTTTAATTCATCAAAATCAAATAAATCACAATTTAAAAATATATATATTCCAAAATACGAATCTACTAAAAATGAAAATCTTAAATAACTTTTCTTTTTAAATAATAATTCATATATATATTCTGCAGTATTAAAATATTCATCGAATGTTTCTACTGCATAACTATATTTGGATTTCTTCCTTGTAATACTTTTATCATTTTTTCTCCATAAATATGAATTAAAATCTAAAAATGATATTTCACTTGGCTTTAATACACCTAAAATACAAGTTGTAAAATATGAATCCTCTAATTGTCTTACTGTTTCATGAAATCTAATATTGTTCTTTTCTAAGAATTCTCTTTGATATACCTTTCCATGCATCCATGGGAATGTATCTCTTCCTTTTCTAATTTCTAATGCATTTTTTCCATTAAGATATACTTCAACAACAATATTAGTTACAACATATTTAGGATTATATTTATTTAAATATTCTATTATAGTTTTTAATGCATCATTGCAAAATAATTTATCATCACTATCAAAAAACATAATATAATCACCTAACGTGTTATCTATGCCCTTTTGACGTGCAAGACCTGGTCCTGTATTCTTGTCATTAATTAGATATTTGATATTTAACTTATTATAGCTTTTTAAAAACGAATCACTTAACAATGTATCAGATTTATCATTTACAATAGTAATAAAAATATTATTGAAATCAACATCGATTTGATTATTTATAGAATCTAATAAAACTTTAACTTCGTCTTCTTTTTCTTTATATTGTGGAATAATCAAATCTAATATCATAATTAATAATTCCTTTCATAATACATAAAACCTATTATAGTATATAATACTATATTTAAAAAAACATCATCCGAATGGATGATTTTATTAAAAAATATAAATTAATATTTTTATTAAGATAGTTAGACATATTAATAATATTTATAGTGATAATGAACTTAATATGCTTTCAATATGTGCAAAAAACGCACAAGTTCAATTTAAAGGTGGACGTCAAGTGAAACGCAAAATTAAAATATATAATTTAGAAATGATATTAAAAGAAAGAAAAAAGGCCTGATACAATGTTGTATCAAACCTATTGTTTTATAATGGCGCGCCCAGTAGGACTCGAACCCGCAACCTTTTGATCCGTAGTCAAACGATCTATCCAATTGATCTATGAGCGCATATAACAAAAATGGCGGTCCGGACGAGACTCGAACTCGCGACCTCCTGCGTGACAGGCAGGCATTCTAACCAACTGAACTACCGGACCATATTTAGTTATGCTCGTTTATTTTATCATACATAAATGTATAATTCAATAGTTTTTTTATCAAAATAAAGATATTAAAGAAACAAAAGAGGAGCTATGCTCCTCCATAATTATTTTGCAGATTTTTTAACTTCTGTTTCAACAGTTTCTTTAATTGTTGTTGCTAAAGTTGCAACATTTTGTAATTCAGAAGGAACTATAATTTTAGTTGCTTGACCATTTGCTAAATCCTTTAATGCTTCATAGCTTCTAATTGTTAATACCTCTTGTGAAACATTAGCGTTATTTAATGCTTTTAAACCTTCTGCTTCTGCTTCTCTAATTAATCTAATACCTTCTGCTTCTGCTTGTTTTACTTTTAAAATTGCAGCTGCTTCAGCTTCTGCCTTTAATACTGTTGCTTGCTTATCTGCATCAGCCTTTAAAATTTGTGATTCCTTTTGACCTTCTGCAAGTAAAATTTGAGATTTCTTTTCTCCTTCTGCAAGTAAAATCTTTTCTCTTCTTTCACGTTCAGCACGCATTTGACGTTCCATTGCTTCTTGAATATCTCTTGGTGGAATAATATTTTTAACTTCTACTCTATTTACTTTAATTCCCCATGGGTCTGTAGCCTCATCTAGAATTGCACGCATACGTGAATTAATAATATCACGGCTTGTTAAAGTCTCATCTAAATCTAATTCACCAATAATATTACGTAATGTTGTTGCACTTAAATTTTCAATTGCGGATAATGGATTTTCTACGCCATATGCATATAATTTTGGATCAGTTACTTGAAAGAATACTACTGTATCTATATCCATTTTAACATTATCCTTAGTAATAACTGGTTGAGGAGCAAAATCCTTTACTTGCTCTTTCATTGAAATTATATAAGCTACCTTATCAATAAATGGGCATAAGAATTTAACACCAACACCCCAAACCTTATGGAATGCACCTAATCTTTCAACTACATATTTATTTGTTTGTCTTACAATTCTAATTCTTGAAATAAAATATAATAAAATTAATACAATAATAATAGATAATACAACTATACCTAAAGTTGCGCCACTTCCAATTAAAAACATAAACTAATTCTCCTCCTTGTTTTCTAATGATTTAATTACTAATCTATTTCCCTTTATTGCAACTACCTCAACAATAGTATCATTTTTGATAGTTTCATCAGAATCCTCAGTTAATATTGCTGTGAAAACAATACCGTTTAATTTAACTTCCCCACCATCAAATTTAGTAACATCAGAAATAGTTTTTACCTTTTTACCAATGTAATCATCACTATTAGTTTTTCTTTCTTCTCTTTGAAGTATCTTTTTAACTAATGGTCTTGTTGCTATTAATGTTATAGCACTTACTAAAACGAATATAATCAACTGTAACCACCATGGTGTTACAAATGAAATACATACGCAAACTAAAGCTCCAAGTCCAAACCAAATTGAAACATAATCTTGTGTACATACCTCAAGAATAAATGCGAACACAAATATTCCAAGCCATATCCAAATTAAATAATCACTCATACTATTTCCCTCCTAAATTAACAACAATTGCTTTTAATTTATCATCATATCTTGCCTTAAATGATAAATTTTCACCTTTGCTGATATTTAAATTAAAGGATTCACTTATAAAGCTAATTAAATTTTTAGATGATACTCTAGCATAGCTTTTAGATACTGATATAGGTAATAATGAAGTTTCGTTAATCTCCCCACTTAATGCATAATCCTTATTAATCATAAAGATTACTAATTCATTCTTTTCTTTATCAATACCTATTCTTACTCTATAGGCATCATTAAAGTATGGAATTAATTTTGAACTAAAATTGATATGCCTATCATATATTGTTGCATTACCAATTTTATTATCATCATCAAAAAATTCTAGCATATAATCACCACCTTCATCATAATTATACACTAGAATTTTCTATTTCGCAACATTTATTCACAAAAATTCACAAAAATTATTTCTTGATTAAAATTGTCTTATCCTCTAAACAATCGACAATTCTATCCTTATATAGACCACCAAGTGCTCTTTTAAATGCTTTTCTTGAAATTTTTAATTTAGTTTCTATTTCTTCAGCACTACTTTTAGCTGTTAATTTCATTTCATTATTATTGCATTTTAAATAATTAATTATTAATTCCTTATCAGGATCAATCATTTCTTCTTTTTGTTTTATTAATGATCCATAATATGAATCACCTAAAGATTTAGTAATCTTAACATTTACACTTTCACCTAATCTATAGATTCCTCTTAACTGATGATTAGGAACAAATACATACATTAAATCCTTAGTAATTACACCAATACCCTTTTCAACAATTGAAATAACTATACCATCTACTATTTCATAATCAGCATATTTAACATTCTTTTCTAATTCTATTATTTCATATTTATTTAAAGGCTTAGCTGTAAAAGTATCATGTTTTAATTTTAATCTAACATATAATGTATCATCCTTAATTGGCCATAATGATTCATTATATGGTAAATAATCCTTTGATATTAAAACATCCTTTGGGGTATTAATATTAACAAATATTCCACATCCAGGTATAACATCAACAACCTTACAAAATCCGGCATCCTTTAATGTGACAGTTGGCTTTATTTCAGTTGCGGTTAGTCTTTTTGCTTTATCACTATATATAAAGACAGTAACCTCATCATTAATTTCATGCTCCTTTAAGCTTTGTGAAAAATGTAATAATACCTCATCACTACCATCTGTTAGCATAAAGCCTAAATCTGATTTTCTTTTTACTTTTAGTTTTACATATTCTCCAAGCTTAATCAATTTCTGTCACCATCCTTATAATTCCTATCAGTTTGTTTTAAATACATTTCCATTTTATCTTTAAATGTTTGTTTTTTCTTGTTTTTTGTTTCATATTTTTTAATTAGTTCTTGTTCTTCTTTAGTTAGATTCTTTTTTTGATCCATTAATCTCTTCTTCTTTCTTTTTAAAATCAGTTTTAATTAATATTTTCTCTTCCTCTAATTCTTTAACTAATCTAAATACATTATCAGCAAAAGGCAAGGTATCAGCAGTTCCTGTTGGAAATAATATTTCCATATATCTACCTTCAGGATCATAAAGATATAAAATATATCCTCCACGCTTATTTAGAATATAATATTCATTAAACATTCTAATAGGAATATCAAAATCATCTTCTTTTTTTAATTTCTTTAAGAAAGGAGATAATCTTTGAAAATATAATCTATAATTTTTATAACTCATTACAAAATGACCATAAGGACCACCAAATACTCTACCTAAATTTTGTCTTAATAGTACTATAGAAGGCTTAACTCCTTTAAGTTTTCCTTCTTGTCTCATAGTCATAATAATACCTTTTCTATCCATAATAATAAAAACCTCAAACTAATTATACCATACTTATTTTTTATCATTAAAAACTATTTAATTTTTTTTATTATATTTTCTTGACAAGCGCTTTCATAAATGATATTATATAAGTGCAAAAGATAATAACTTTTCAAAATAATCTCTCCCAAAAAAGGAAAAGGCAAGCTACTTAGCTTGTCTTTTTCTTTTCATGTCTAATGATTTAGTTAATCTATAAAGTGTTTCATTTACTGGAACACTTATATTTTTTTCTTTAGCCAATTTTAATAAGGTATAACCAAATTCATCTAATTCATTTAAATCATTATTATAAAAATCAATAGTTAATGATGTTACTCTATTAGAATTAAAATTTCTAATACTTTCTTTTAATTCTTTAATATCAGAATCTAAAAGACCTATATTATATTCTTTAGATACTAAAAAGACTTCATCAAATATATTATCAAGTAATTCTATTATTAGTGGATTAGACATATCCTTATATGTATAATTTAATAATGCAGATATTTGATTAATACCTATATTTAATGCCCACTTCATCCATATTCTTCTTTTTAGATTTTCATAAATATTATTATTTACATTATATCTATCAAATATTTCTTTTAATTCATTTAATGGATATTTATATTCATAATTATATTCATATCCATATTGTAAATTAATAATTTTAGATGTAATACATTTATTATTGACCTTATTAGCTTCAATATTAATAACACCATATAATATAGTATTGTTTTTAAAATAATTACTTAATATATCATGGCTTCTAATACCATTTAATAAAGGTAATATAATAGTATTATTATCAACAAATCTTCCTATATCTTTTAATGATGATTCTAAATTATAATTTTTAACACATACTATTATTATATCCATAATACCTTTTGTAACATAATTAGGATTATATTCTTTATCATTAATAATAATAGGGTTTGATTTATATTTATTTAATCTATTTTCATCAACTAATATATATAAATCTTTATATTCATTTAATTCACTATATAATGCGCTACCAACTGCACCAAAGCCAAAAATACCGATTTTCATTGTATCACCTATAATAATTATACATAAATAAAAAAGACTTGAAAATATCAAGTCTTAAAATAATCTAAATTTATAAGTATCATTACAAAATGTAAATTGTAAATAATATTGATAATCCTTTATAGCATCATCTGATTCTATCGCAATTTTTACAGAAAAATCCTTTTCATATTGATTTCTTGTAAAAAGCATTGTTTTATTAATATCTTCAACATAAAGCTTAGGAGCTTTATTATTATATGAAAAACCTGTCATATCAGTACATAATGTATATGTGTTAGAAACAACAAGATTAGGATTAGCTATAAAATAGATTCTTACTCTTCCATTATATTGATCTAAGTCTGTAAGTAATTTTAATTTAACAGTAAAATATTCATCAGGACTTTTTAAAGATGCCTCACCATCAACTAAATATTTTGAAGTTAATGTTGTAGGATTTGGATCATTATAATAAACAGGCTTTTGGCTTCCAGCACATGATGTTAAAGATAAAATTAATGCAATAAATGAAATAATACATAAAATACGTTTTTTCATAATAACACCTATTCTTTTGTATCTCCAACATATCTTGTCGCAGGTCTTATAATCTTATCTGAATATAATAAATATTCAACATCATGACTAATCCAACCAACAACACGTGCAGCTGCAAAAATAGGAATAAACAAATCGCGAGGAATACCAAGCATTTCATATATGAAGCCTGAATAATAATCTACATTTGCACAAACCTTTTTACCGCTTTTCTTTTCAAGCATTTCAAGTCCAAGCTTTTCAAATCTAGAATAGAATTCAAATTTCTTTGATAATCCTTTTTCTTTTGCAAGCTTTTTAGCTTCTTCCTTTAATATTAAGCATCTTGGGTCTGATATTGTATATATTGCATGACCAAGTCCATAAACAAGACCTGTTTTATCAAAATATTCCTTATTTAAAATCTTAGAAATAATATCTTTGATTTCATCATCAGATGCATCTAAAGAAATATCTGAAATAACTTCTTTCATCATGTCTTGAACAGCCATATTAGCTCCACCGTGACGAGGGCCCTTTAATGATGCCATTGAAGCAGAAATCATTGAATAAATATCTGTATGTGTAGATGTTACAACAGTACCTACGAAGGCACTATTATTTCCTCCACCATGATCAGCATGAACCATTAAGCATTTATCTAATGTCTTAGCTTCAAGCTCACTAAACTTACCATCATTTCTTGACATATATAATAGATTTTCTGCAAATGAATAATCATGTCTTGGGAAATGAATAGTTAATGAATCACCATCAATATAGTGAGTTTTAGCTTGTAATGAATATGCAATAATTGAAGGCATTTTACCAATTAGTGAAATACCTTTTTTAATTATTTCATAGCCTGATATGTTATCAGGATCATCATCAAATGAATATAAAGATAAAATTGATCTTGAAATATGATTCATTAATGATTTAGAAGGATTTTTTAAAATAATATTTTCTAAGAAATCCTTTGGTAAATCATAATTACTTCTAATTAAATCTTTAAACTCAAGAGCTTCTCTTTCATCAGGATAATGACCAAATAATAATAAGAAGCATGTATTTTCATATCCAAAATCATCACCTGATTTTAGTGTAATATCCTTAATATCAATACCTCTGTAATATAAATTACCTAGTTTAGGCATTTTTATATCATCCTTAACAGTATATCCAGAAACCTCAGACACCTTAGTTAAACCAACTAAAACACCTGTACCATTATCATTTCTAAGGCCTTTTTTAACCTTATATTTATCATATAAATCAGAATCAATTTTTCCGTCATCTAGTAAATCATGATATTTACTTAGTAAAAAATCATTCATGATCTAACCTCCTAAAATTAGAATGTGTTAAGTAAACCACCCTTGCTGATTAATTCATATTCTTCATCAGTTAAATCACATTCTCTTGTATAAGTCTTATTCTTTGTAACATTTGTTACAGTAATAGTTTTTCTATCAAATTTAACATTGATATCATCTAATAAAGAAGCTTCAATATCTAATTCGATAGGTAAAATACCAAAATTAATTAAATTCTTCTTATGAATTCTTGCGAAAGATGATGCAATAACTGCCTTAATACCTAAATATCTTGGAGCAATAGCAGCATGTTCTCTTGATGAACCTTGACCGTAATTAGATTTAGCAACAATTACACCCTTACCGTTTTCTAAACAACGCTTAGAGAATCCTTCATCAATATTTGAGAATACGAATTCAGAAATCTTTTCAATGTTACTTCTATAAGGTAATACCTTAGCACCAGCAGGCATAATATGGTCTGTTGTAATATTATCCTCTAAAGAAATCATAACCTTTGCATTAAAATCATTACCAATTGGTTCAAAATGAGGAATTGGTTTAATATTTGGACCCATAACAACTTCACTTTCAAATGTTGGCTTATATAATAAGCTGTCACACTTAGGATATTCAACATCTAAGCTAAAAGCATCAAGCTTTAAGCCAAGTGGTGATGAAATATATCCTGTTACAGCACTATATGCAGCAACCTCTGGAGATACTAAATATACTTGTGCACTATTAGTACCACTTCTACCATAGAAATTTCTATTAAATGTTCTTAATGATACAGCATTAGTTGCAGGAGATTGTCCCATACCAATACATGGACCACAAGCTGATTCTAATATTCTAGCACCTGCTTCAAGTAATACATCTAAAATACCATTCTTAGTAATCATTTGTAATACTTGTTGGCTACCAGGAGCAATACCTAATGAAACATTCTTGTTTACCTTTTTGCCCTTTAAAATTGATGCAACCTTAACAAAGTCATAGTATGAAGAGTTTGTACAAGAGCCAATTAATACTTGATCAACCTTAATATCCTTTAATTCAGAAATCTTCTTAACATTATCTGGTGAATTAGGACAGGAAGCACATGGCTCTAATGTAGATAAGTCAATTGTATAATTTTCATCATAAACTGAATCTTCATCTCTTTTTAATTCAACATAATCTTCTTCTCTTGATTGAAGCTTTAAGAATTGACGTGTAATTTCATCTGATGGGAATACACTTGATGTAGCACCAAGCTCAGCACCCATATTACAAATAGTTGAACGTGCAGGAACACCTAATGTCTTTACACCTTCACCATAATATTCAATAACCTTATTTACTCCACCCTTAACTGTCATAATACCTAAAAGGTGAATGATAATATCCTTAGCACTAACACCATCTCTTAAGGCACCTACTAATTTAACACCAACAACCTTTGGTCTAACAATAGTAAATGGCTTACCTGCCATTGCGCAAGCAACATCCAAGCCACCAGCACCAATTGCGATAGCACCAACACCTGATGATGTAGGTGTATGAGAGTCACTACCTAAAATAGTTCTTCCTGGTACTGCAAATCTTTCAAGGTTAACTTGGTGACAAATACCATTACCAGCCTTTGAGAATACGATACCATATTTATCTGCAACTGTTTGTAAGAATTTATGGTCATCAGCATTCATAAAACCATTTTGTAATGTATTGTGGTCAACATAGCTTACAGAAAGCTTAGTTTTAACCTTATCAATACCAAAACTTAAAAATTCAAGATATGCCATAGTACCTGTAGCATCTTGAGTTAATGTTTGATCAATAACAATACTCATTGTATTGTTTTCTAAATCTTCTGAAACCTTATGAGCATCTAAAATCTTGTATGTTAATGTTTTTCCCATAAAATAAAAACCCCCGTTTTTTTAAAATACAAAGTTATTATATCATAATAATTTCTAATTACAAAACAAAGAATTTAAAGTGAAAAGAAAAATAAATAAAAAGGCCTTTAGATATTATATCTAAAAGCCAATTTTTTACTTATTGCTTAAATATTCATGAATTGATTTAGCACCAAGCTTACCAGCACCCATAGCTGAAATAACTGTTGCAGCACCTGTAACAGCATCACCACCAGCATAAACTGCTTCTCTTGATGTTAAGCCTGCTTCATTAACAATAATACCACCATGGTTATTAACCTCTAAGCCCTTAGTAGTATTCTTGATTAATGGGTTTGGAGATGTACCAATAGCCATAATTACTGTATCAACATCTATTACGAATTCACTACCCTCAATAGGTACAGGTCTTCTTCTACCCTTTTGATCTGGTTCACCAAGCTCCATCTTAATACATTTCATACCAGTAACGAAGCCATTCTTTGGATCTCTTTTATCTTCAGGATTGTTATAGCCTAAAATTTCAATAGGGTTATTTAATAACTTAAATTCAATACCCTCTTCCATTGCATGCTCAACCTCTTCACGTCTTGCAGGTAATTCTTCC
>Ga0247610_10003106_pt1 | contig 18544 bp, 26 predicted proteins | sample 174DNAGHGhighgp2_FD_193483 | JGI IMG/M metagenome (GOLD analysis project Ga0247610, IMG submission 193483) | Sheep rumen microbial communities from Palmerston North, Manawatu-Wanganui, New Zealand - 1742 DNA GHGhigh gp2 | ecosystem: Host-associated > Mammals > Digestive system > Stomach > Rumen... | reverse complement strand
CCTTCTTGATGAGATTAGAAACCTTGACCTTGAGACGCTCTCCGAGGAAGAGCGCAAGGAATATGAATCAACAATCAGGGAACTTGCAAATGAAGCGCAGCCCGTTGCCGAACTTGACACTTCAGCCGATGACCTCACTGAAGCCGAAAAGAGATTCGATCAGCAGCTTGACGAACTTTTGAATTCTCTGAAAACAAAGGAGTATTAAAATGGACGAAAAGAAACTTGACGATCTGATGACCGAACTCCGCTCAACATCGGAGCAGCTTCAGAAGGACAGAGAGGCTTTCACCGCAGAGCAGAGAGCCTTTGAGAAGGAAAAGGCAGCATTCAAGGACAATCCTGGTGTCCAGCGCAACGAGGCCCTTGAGGGCGCACTGCGTGACATCAAGACCGCAATGCTGGAGAAGAGAGCAATCACCCTCTCCGGTGCTGGTGCAGTTGCCGTTGTTGGTGAGCTGTTCAAGGTCTTCAAGGACAGAACCGGCATCACACAGGGTGCAAGATTCTTCCAGGGGCCGAATGCCCAGACCAAGATTCCCGTTCTCTCACCGAGACCGGCACTTCCGGCTGGAGCCACAGAAGGCGCAACAAGCATCTCCGCAGATTCGACAGCTGCTCTGTCTGCCACAGTTCTTGAGCCGATGACCTTCGTCAGCATCCTTCCTGTCTCGTTTGAGGCTGTCAGATACAGCTCATTCGACTGGAACACCGAGATCTATCGCATCTTCGGAGATGCTTTCGGAATGGCTATGGCAAAGAACATGGTCGCAGGCCGTGGCAAGACCACTTACAGTGAGTTTGGTGGTCTGTTCACATCCGTTCCTGCCGGCAACCAGATTGCTTGTGCCGCATCTGGCGCACCCACAATCGCAGACCTTGTTAAGCTTGCACTGACAATGCAGGACAAGGAGATGGCTGCTCCGACAATCGTCATTTCTCCGACACTGTATGCCGGCATCACATCCGCTTCAGTTTCGGGATATGATGTCTACAAGAACGAGCTGATCATGAACCGCACAATCGAGGGTGTCAAGGTCGAGGTTACCGGCTACGCTCCCAGCGTAACCACAGCAAACGCAATCGTTGCTGTCGGATTCGACAAGAACGATTATGCAATCGGAATCGGCTCCGAGATCATCATTGATCCCATCAAGAAGGTCGGTGACACCAACACCTACTATCAGGCTTGCATGGGCATGGACGGAAAGCCGATCGTGGCAGCAAACACCTACGCTCTCAAGGCCATCAGCTAGATCGTCGCTTTGAGTTGCTCCGGTGACTGGGATGTCACACAGGTCGCAGGGGCCGATGTTGACCCGACAGGATTGACCTTCATAGCAACGGATGAGGACGGAGATACCTCCGATGTCACGGATGATGTCACTTGGTCACCTGAAAAATGGGCGGCAGAAGCTGGGGAGCAGACCGCAACATTCACTTATGTGGCAGATGATGGAGGTGTAGTGACCTGCACCAAGAAGGCAACCGTCACGGCTGCCGAAGCCACAGAGGGAACCACCTGAACCCCACCCTAAAACCTGGGGGCCCGGAGAGCCAATCCCTCTTAAAAAGGATTAGGATTTGAGAATCAGCAATTTTGCTTTTCTTGTTCCAACTTGACCGCTTCTGAAAGGGAGCGGTCATCTTTTTCATTCTTCAAACACTTATTTATGAGAGGAATAAAAATGATAGTTACATTGGAAGAATTCAACACTTACTCCGGGAACATGGAGAATTCCGAATCCGTTGCAGCAATGAAAGAAAGTATGTTGATGGCCTCCCAGGAAGTTGTATCGGATTATCTGGGGTATTCTGTTGAGTCGAAACAGTACGATGACTATCTTTCACCCATCGGACAGCCTGTCCTGTATCTCAATGCGTATCCTGTGAGTCGCATTCTCAGTCTCTCACTATGTGGTTCTGATATCCCGGCCTCTGATTACACCATCGGAGGCCGGGGCATCAGGCTCAACTCCGGGGTCTGGCCTACTGGAATCGACACTGTTTTCTGTTCCTATGTTGCTGGCTGGTCGGCAAGTGATGTGCCGGAGAATGTGAAGATGACCATTCTTCAGATTGCTTCCCTGATGCTTGAGGAAAGCGGTGGAAACATCGGCATAACCGGCAAAACGATGGCAGAGAATTCCAGGACATTCATCAACTACACCAATTATGACAAATGGCTGAAAAAGCTTGATCCGCTTCGGATAGTGAGGCTTGTGTAATGGCACAGTATCTTGGGGACGGAATGATCAATCTCAAAGTCGAGATTGATGATGCGCTGAAATTCTTTGACGGCCTCAACGTGAATAAGACAGCCATCGCAAGGGGTCTTCTGAATACTGTCGGAGCCGGTGGAAAGAGCAGAATCAGGCGCAATTACCCGGCACTTCTGCACAAGAGATCAGGACTGCTTTATAAGAGCATCAAATACACAACTTACAGAAACGGCACAAAGGTCATTTTCACGAATACTGCTGATTCCGGCAAGCGCACATCGAAAGACGGCAGAACTGCCCGATACGGCTTCATGCTGGCTTCTGGATATACCATCACCGCCAAGTCGGGATATCTGACATTCAACATCAACGGGAAATGGGTCAAGAAGAAGTCTGTGACAGTTGCTTCCAGGGATTACATGGAAGAGCCGGTTCTCCGGTATATGGATTCCGGTGAGCTGAACAGGAACCTGGATGCGACCTTCCAGAAGCAAGTTGACAGACTTGAGAAGAAGATGGGGGTGTCTCTTAAATGATAAACGAAATCAACATTCTTGAAGCAGTGCAGACTGTTCTCCGCAGAGATGTGAATCAATATCTTCCCGCAGGGGTTGAGGATCTGGTCGATGAGGATGTCCAGATTGAGTTTCCGTCAGTAGATCTGATGAGAACCGACAAGATGCTTTTTATTCAGCCGAACTATGCTGAATATTCATCACTTGCAACAACCAATGATGCATCGAATTTCACTGTTTCTGTGTTCCTCATCTGCAAGAGAGACACACCGAGCAATCTCACAATCAAGACCTTCGGAATTTTCAATGCCGTCTATGAGGCCCTTCGCAAAAGCATGAGCCTGGACGGGGTTTGTGATTTCGTTGAGATCACGGATGCGGATTTCTATCCAGCAATAGAAGCAAACAAGAACGTGCAAGGAGTCGAGCTGACTTGTGCTGTTCACTATACCAAGGATTTCTAAAGGAGAAAGAAATGGGTAATTTCAAAGTTGGTAGCGGCTCCGTTTGTCAGGCCGCAAAGCAGAGCGCATGGGGAACACCGGTGACACCGAGTGTTCTTCTGAACATGACCGGTGAGTCAATCACTGTGACAGCACAGAAGGGAGATGAAGGAAATCTTCTCGCATCCAAGACGGCTGCACAGAGAGACCTTCTCGCAATCGTCACAGAGGGTGGAATCGATGTTGTCCTTCGTCCAGAATTCGCAGACTGGCTCTTTGAGTGTGCGATGGGAGTCAAGACATCGAACAAGTACACCCTCGCACCCCCGAACCAGAATCTGCCGGTTTCGACAATCGTCATGTCGAGGGGTGGAATCGTCAAGACCTATCCCGATGTCACAATCAGGTCCATCACCCTCACGGCTCCGGCCCAGGATTATGTGAGAGTATCACTTGATCTTGTCGGAACAGAAGAGATTGCAGCTGGAGAAACTGGAGCGCAGACACTTCAGAGTCTGTCATTCACCCTTCCCTCATACAGATGCACACAGGCAACTCTTCTGTATGCGGCTGGTGGAACGGCAGAATCTTCGATGTCTCTGTCTCTCTGTGTCGAGGAAACGCAGATCACGATCGACAACTCCGTTGAGGATTCTCCGGCAACATATTGCTCCGGTCTCTACAACGAGCAGCCTGTTCCCGGTCTTCGTGTTGTCGGTGTGAGCTGCAACATCCCGTATTCGGCAGAACTTGACACCTTCCGCAAGACATATCTGCTGGATCCCGAAGCTCCGACAGTTGCTCTGAAGCTTGTCTTCACAACAGCCAATCCTGACGAGAACATCGAGATTTACTGTCCTCATGTCACCATCAACGAAGCCGGTGGCAATGTTGGCGGCCCTGGAATCATCGATGCATCTTTCAGCGGAGAGGCCCTTTCTGTCGGTTCAGCAGAACCCATCACAGTCACAGTCAATCATGATGCATAAGGAGTGAATCATGGCATACAACCACAAGAGAGATTATGAGAATGCGATCAGGAAAGTAACAATCAAATTCGGCAGCAAGCTGAATTGCGAATCGGATGATGATGCAGTCATTGTTGTTCGTGAACCTTCGGAGCTTGAAGTTCTTACATGGACGGAAGCCAGAGAAGAAGGAACAAAGAAGCACATGGAGTGCTTCAAGGATCTTCTGGGAAAGTTCATTGTGAAGCACAATCTCATGGAAGATGATGTAACACCTATGAGCAACGAGGCAGTTGCGGATTTGATTTATCAGAAGTTGGATCTTTGTCAGTTTGTTCTTGATGAATGGTCGAAATCGGTTTTTCGTTCCCCACAGAACAGCAAAGAAGGGAAATAAAATCCGTATGTATGGAAGTATTCAACGGCCGGAAGTCCTTTGACATCTTCAAGGAATATGGCCGTTGGCTTCCGTATGTTGCAGATGTTTTCTTGCCAATCTGCGACACGGAAACAGGATCACTTCAGATGTTGCCGTTTCCCGGTTCTCTGATGGATCAACCTTATATGACAATGCAGATTGTCTATGCTGTTCAGGGGGAGTATCGGAAACACCTTGCAGCCAAGGTGGAAAAAATGAAGGCTGGAAACAAATCAGGCAACCGGAAGTATTCTCCGAGCCGATACAGAGGAAGATGAAATGGCAAAAGCAAAAGTCATAATCAGTGCAGAAAACAAAATCAATCAAGGTCTGAATTCTGCAAAGAAAAACCTCTCTGATTTTGAGAAGTATCTCAAAGGGGTAGAATCGAAACTCAATAAGGCTTTCAAGATATCCTCTGTTGTCACTGCTGTTGTTGCCGGGTTCAACTCCATGAAGAAAGCCGCCATTGAGTGCATCAAAGAGTTTTCGGAAGCGGACAAGGTAACACAACGGCTGAATGCAGTATGGGTCAATGTCGGAGCAGCAACAGGAAAGACATCAAAGCAGATAGATAACCTTGCATCTTCTCTTGAAAAACAGACCTATTTCTCTGCCGAATCAATCAAAGAAGCCTCTCTTCTTTTGGCTGCGACAGAGCAGCTGACCGAAGAAGGTTTTGACAGGGCCTTGCAAGCCTCACTGGATCTTGCCGCTGCTCTTGGTGAAGATGTTCCGGCAGCAGCACAGACTCTTTCCAGAGCCATTCAGGAACCCGAAGCAGCTCTCTCAAGGCTGAAAACCATCGGAGTGAGTTTCACTGACCAGGAAAAAGACCAGATCAAGGCTCTCACCGATGCAAATCAGATATATGATGCACAGAGCATCATTCTCGATAAGGTTGAACAGAAATACAAAGATGTTGCGAAGGCAATCAACAATACACCGGCTGGAAAACTGGACAACATTAGAGATGTTCTCTCTGACATCAAAAAGAGTCTTGGCGGTGCTTTACTTGACTCGATTTCCCCGGCTCTCGATGCTCTCTACAATAAGCTTTTGAGCATTTCAAACTGGATTGCCGAGAATACGGATTCCAAAGCAAATGAAATCAAGACGAAGCTTGGAACAGCATTCAGAAAGGGAAATCTTGATAGCGTTGATCTTTCGGAATACACAGTTTCAGATCTTCTCAAAGCTCTCGATTCGGCAAGATACAATGCCCAGAATCCCGTCTCTTTCTTGGGCATGGATTTCGGTGTGTTGGAGACGGCTGTTTTCCATGCTATTCAGTCAAGCATCGGAAAAGAATTGCTAGGCAGAGGATATGCAAATATTTCAGATGCCAGGGGTGGCAATTATAATGCCGGAACAGTCACATGGGGTCAGGATGTAGTCGAAACAGTTGAGACTACCAGTGAAGAAATTGAGAACGCATTCCAGGCTTTTCTCAAGAGTTATGGGAAGGAGTCTTTGGACTATCAGACCAATGCTTATGAGGCTGTTAAACAAACTGCGGAAGACTATGCAAAACGCATCAATGATGTGATTGAGCAGAGCAAACAAGGTGGGGGGCAGGCAGTTGCTGACCTTCGTTCGCAATTACTGACAGAACTGGGTTATGATGCGAACGACCCAATAAATCTTGGAGATTTGCAAAAAATCCTTGAACAGATTGCTGCATCTTATGAGGATAAGATAGCCAAGCTTCTTCCTGAAGTTGTTGAAAAGGCTGAAGAGAATCTTGTCAAAAAGTATGGAATTGAATTGCCGGAGTTGAGGACTTCTGCCGATGAGCATACGAATGAAAAATTCGACAACTTCATGGATGGAATTGCCTCATCTCTTGAGAAGAATATGGGCCGTGCCGGAGAAGTTGCCGGTCAGCTTGCAGACAATATGGACTCTATGGGGCCGGTCATGGGCGCAATGATGACGGCTTTGGAGTATGTTCTCCAGGGATTCGGAGAGGCAATCGGCCCGATGCTCGATGTCATTACAGATCTGCTTCTCGCACCGCTCATCGAGATTGGAAAGATGCTTGGGTCAATCATCGTTCCGGTTCTTCAGATACTGGCTCCGATCCTCAAGCTGATAGAAACTCCTCTGCTTGTCCTCTCTGGAAGCATTCAGTGGGTCGCACAGGGTCTCCAGCATTTAATGGCATCATTCCTGAACTGGCTGGCAGATTTGAATGTCTTCGGTTTTAACCCGTTTTCTGGGCTTCGGACTTACGATCCCGGTGACCCTGGAAACTTCGGTTCATACATAAACGGCTACATCAACAGCTTCGGCAATTATGATGCAAGCGGAACGGCCTCAACGGAGACGGCCCTTTCATCGGCCTCCTACCGGGGTGCAACGAGTGTGACAATCAACATCTATGCTGAAGGCCCGATTGTCGGAGATGGTGGAATGAGACAGTTTGCACAGATGATCAGAGACGAATTCGATGCTCTCGATTACTACGGGGTGGGCGCATGAAACTGACAAACCCTTCACTTTATTTGAACTTTCTGGGAAATGACCTTGAGCCGGGGAAACAGACACAGCAGACTGTTTCCTCTGCTTTCATTCTCAACAGATCCGTCAAATTTCCGCAGCAGCTTCTGAATGGTCTGAAATCTTCTTCGGATTCCGTGTCCTTGCAGCTCTCCAGGGATTGCGCCTCAACAGAGGACATCATCGCAACTGACGGAGACATCGAGGCTGTTCTGAAGGACGGAGAGACCACCATCTTCACCGGCTTTGTTTCCACCTCGTTCAGATGGGAAGTCACGCAGACGGGAGAGACGGCCCTTGCCATCACACTTGAAGGCAGAGGAACAAGGCTTCTCTCTCTTCCGTACATCGACACCGGGAAAGTCTTTTTTGACAATACGGCTTCCGCTGTCATCTATCAGATTGCCACAAAGGTCGGCATCTCACTTGCGCCTGGAATGGACAGGGTTCTTCTTCAGAGTGTCAGTCAGGTTGTCGAGGCCGGAACAACGTGCAAGGAACTTCTCGACCAGCTCTGCTATGAGTGCAACGCTGTCTATTACTTCAACAACCTGGGGCAGCTCTGCATCTTCCCCATAAATCCTTCGACAGAGAACGCAGAGGTTCTGACCGACAATGATCTGTTCGTTGTATCGCACAGGGCCGTAACACTTCAGAAGAAGCTCCGCACCTACAAGGGCGCAAGGGTTCAGTATTGGACACACGGAACAGCAGACAACTATCTCGTTTACAGAAACACAACGGGCGCAAGCAGTCAGTACCCTTATTGCAATCTTGAGCTTCAGCCAGGGGAATACTTTGACGGCATCGAGATCTATTCGGAAGCGGATTGGAGCGCAGCAACCCAGGACACCTTCAGGGAGCCGGCCCTTATCGGAGCGGTCAATGCAGAATCCGAGACACAGCTGGTCGGAAGCAATCAGATCGTCAACATCAGCAACCTCAATCCTGTTGTTGAGAAGGGTCTGAATCTCTCCGCAGAATTTGAGAATGTCGGTGGCGGTTACTTCAAGCTGACTTGTCACAACTCCGGCAATTCACCGAGATCTTTCTTCCGCTTGGATCTGTATGCCTCAATCGTTTATCAGAAATCCATCGGGGTCATCAGAACGCAGATTGACGGGGTATCTACCAACAAGACACTTCTTGAAGAAGAAATGAAGTGGATTCACACAAAAGAGGATGCCCAGAAACACGCAAATCTGCTTGCACAGTACCATCAATTCGGTGGAGCCACTTACACATTTAACTCCAAGAAAAAACTCTCTCTGGGAAGCGTTATTCATCTCCAGGAGAATCTTCATTCAGGTCTCGATGTCTATGTGATGCTGATTGCAAGAGAAGAGACTCACGCTGATGTCATTTCCTACACGGCTGTCGGAATCTCCACCTTCAATCTTGACTCCCCTGTCTATTATGGACAGACCGAGGAAGCCAAGGAAACCGGCAAGCAAGGCCCACAGGGAGAACCGGGAGCCACAACCGAAATCCAGTATGCTCTGGGAGACAGCATCATCGAACCGCCTACAAGTGAAATGACATGGGGCGGTGAACCAATGTTGTGGAACGGGGAAGTCATGACATGGAATGCGGATCTCTACTCCGATGAAGTTCCCGAAATGCAGCGTGGCAAGTACATCTGGATGCGCTCAAGGGTCGGAAACGGGGAATGGAATTACACAAGACTCACCGGGGCCGTTTCATGGGATGCGGAGAGCCTGGGAGTTGCCACAACGGAGACTCCAAAGACAAGTTCCGAGGGCCTTGGTCTTATTCCTGGAGATTACTTTGTTGCCGGAGCAACCTTCACAGAGGACTCCGTAGAGTACAAGAAAGGCTATGCTTACATCTACAATGGTGCAACCTGGGATGTCATGGATCTGTCTCTTCCTGATAACGCACAGAAGGCACAAAATCTCGCAGCTGCGCTCTTCTCTTCGGGAATAAATGTAACGGACTCCACGGCCTCGATCTGGGGATGGTTCCAAAATATGGTGGCTCAAGATGCCTCTATTAAAAAGCTGAATGCAACGGAAGCTCTTTTTGAGAACATTCATGTTTCCGGTGACTCCCTTTTTGATGGAAATCTCTTTTCTCGTGCTATTAAGACTTATGATGCAAGTTCTGGCGGTTCTGTTTCATTTTCGACCACAGGGGGAAGGATTCTTGTTGCAGATTTACTGTCTGTTTTAGGAGCTTATGGAAACTTTGTTGCCACCGCAGGCTCAATCTCAACAGTAGATATCAATGGTGGACTGACCCATACTTATACCGCATCAGAAGGAGATCCGATTTATCTTCTTCTATCTGCAAATAATTTTGTTGTAAGGCAGAATAGCAGCGCAAACGATATTGTCGAAGGCCGAATAGATGTAACTGCCCAGATTCCGACATTGTATCTGTCAAGGTATGACAATGGCAGCATAAGTGTCAATGTTAATTGCTCTCTTACGCTTGCATCAGAAGGAGCTGGAGCAAGAGTTACAACCCTGAAGCCGGAGAGTAGTTCTTCCTCTCTTGGCACATCCGACTCTCCTTTCCCGAAAATTTGGGTCGGTAATTTTGAAACAACAATGCCTGTTATGGGAAGTCCTAATCCACAAGGTTACTGTTCTTTAAGCAATGGCCTGATGATGAAATGGGGAGAAGTGAAATCTTCTGAAAACACTAATGTTGCCAGAGCTTTCCATTCTTATACACAGGCAGAGGGTGGAGCCTTTCCTAATGCGACACTGTTTGTTGTTATAGTTGGTCAAACATTTTGCCATGTTAATGCCGAAATGTGGAGCAGTGGATATGATGGAAAAACTGGATTTGCTTATCATAAAACAGCACTAACCAGTTATTCCGACTATACCAGCGGAGCCGGATTCAACTTTTTAGCAATCGGATTTTAAAAAAAATAAGGAGACCATATGCCTGAATATTCAACACCTACATTGACACCAGCCGGGACTTCAAAGCTTACCGGCATGAACGGATCCAGTGCCGGAAACTTTCTCGTTTCCGACATCTTGGACATAATCCGCAACACTTACGGACAGGCCAACGGGGTCGCAACATTGGACGGCTCTGGCAAACTGCCCACGGCCCAGCTGCCTGACATCGCAGATGATGTTCTTGTGTATGCAAGCAAGGCCCTTCTCCCGGCCCAGGGTGTTGAGGCCAAGATCTACATCACAACGGATGACAATGTACTGTACCGGTGGGATGCAACTCTGGGTGATTATGTGCAGCTCTCCGTTGATCTTTCCGACTACGCAACCCTTGACGATCTGGCAGCTGAAGAGTCTGCCAGGGAGACTGCGGATACTAACTTAAAGAACGCAATAACATCCCTCGACCACCGTGTCCAAAACCTCGAACAGAGTAAGGGAGACTATGTAGTCGCAAATTACAAGGACGGCTCTATTACCCCGAGCGGAAAAGGAAACTGGGCGGTTGTTGAAGGGTTGAGGGGAGTGTCAAGGGTGGAGAACAGTCTGATACCTACTAACAGGAACACGGGTTCATATACCGCTTCTTCCGACACGGCAAGTTACGATGAAACTGCCCACTTTCTCTCGTCAACCGAGATTCAATGCGTGAGCGGACACACCTACCTCATGGTCGCAAATGTCACAAGGAATATATCAACAAACAATCAGTTGTCTCTCATTATGTGGCCTAAAAACATGACGGGAAATGCGGCGGTTGTTTTTGCTAATGGTGAATCAAATGGGCAGAAGTGTTCCCTCTACACGGCAAATGGCAACGGATATTTCGAAAGAATTTCTTTCAATGACTACAACGGCAAGAGAGGATTCAACGCAGGGGATTCTGCTTCATATAGTGACCTCTGCTTCAAGGATTTGAACATCTACTTCGGCACATCAGACCTCTCCTTCCTTGGAGCAACGGATTCTGCAAAACTTGCCACCATACAGAAAGACTACCCCCACCTTCTCATTCCGTCAGAGTATGGAACGAGGATTGTGGATGCAGGGTATAGTGGAGTGAGAGCGTGGGCGAGGAATCTTGCACAGACGAATCCGACATTCTTCGATTCACCGTACATTCCGACCTTCGATGCCGACAAGTGCTACAAGGTCACGGCAGGGGTCACATACTACTGGAAGATTTTTGAAAAGACCTTTACCACTTACAGAGCAAGGCTTTTCTTCTATGACATGGAAGGAAATCCGCTTACCACACCCTCGACAAGTTGGGTCGCCGAGGTATCGAGCAATGGTTTCTATGTGAACGGACAAGGACTTCTGTGGGGTGGTAATGCTTCGGACACAACAAAGAAGTGGACATTCTCGCAGGACTTCTATATCCGCTTCTGCTTCGTTATGGGAGACTCTTCGGCATCGTCTGTGATAAGCAAATTCTGCATCAATGTCTCCGACTCCCTCAACGGCACATACACCCCCTACCACGCACCGAACACCCTCTCCCTCACCTTTACTGGCAAGAGTGCAGGGAGTGTGGCGGACACTTGTGAACCGAATGTGGAAGTTGAAGGAGTGGCAAGGAAGAGGGAGACGCAGAGGATTGCGGAATATACCATTACTGGCAACGAGACATGGGGTCTGTCGTCTACTGTCACGAGCGGAGTGTATTGCGTTTACTTCAATGTGAGCGGAATAAAACCAGTCGATGTCGCAATAGTGGGCAATATCCTCTGCTCCGAATATTTGCCTGTTTCTGCAAACAACACTTATACAAAGGTCACGGGTATAAGCGTGAGGGATAACTCCGAGGGTTTCAGGATCTTCGACCCGAACATTCAGACAGTCGATGCTATGAAGGCAAAGATGGTCGGCAAGAAAATCTACTACGAAAAGGCAACACCGACAGTCACCCTCTCCGACCCTCTCATCGAAAACACCCTCTTAACAGAAGCCTACGGAAGAATGGCTACTGTACAGACTGGTACTGTGGTAGACGGCTCGTTCGACATGGGATTTATTACCTTATAAGGAGTAGAACATGACAAGCAGAGATAGACTGATAAAGAAGAACAAACTGGAAGGAATGGAGATTGATCGCAGAATCTCCGCAAACCACAAATACAATGACGAGACGGCACTTCTTCGCAAAGAGATTAAGAGACTTGCCACGGCTCTGAATGTGCCTTTATCGGACGAATTTGAAGCGTACTACGCAGAAGCCGAAGCAATCAAGGCAGAGGTGAAGGGAAACTGATTCCGACCGCTCCAGAGATGGAGCGGTTTTCTTTTCCATAAAATCCTCGAAAATCACAGATATTTTCCCGTTTTTCGTCAGATTCTGCCAAAAAGTCGAAAAATAAATACAAAAATGTCTATTTTAGGGGAAATTCCCTCTGATTTCCTTTCTTTTCCCTAAAATTCTTTCCCCTTGCTTTGTTCCCACAAGTATCGTATAATGTACCCATGAAAGACAAAGAAATCAAAATCAGAGCAGACGAGGATTTCATCGAGAAGGTGGACTATCTTCAACGGATAAACGATTACAAGAATCGGAGTGATACTGTACGCAAGGTAGTGGAAAAGGAATATCGAAAGGAGAAGGAAGATGCGATGTTTAATGAACGGAGTTGAATGTGAGTATGCAACTGGCAATGGCTTTTGTTGTTTGTCGGCTTGTAATAATATAAACCTTCTTGGAAACGTTGTGCCAAAGGAACAACCACAAAGTCTGAATGTTAGACCACCGAAGGCTAGTAGCAACTGGCACACAGGCACACCGACAGAAGAAGGGTGGTATTTGATTAAATACCGAGGGATATATGGTAGTGCCATAGGCAGGACGGAATATCGTGCGGTTCATAGATATAGGCTAGATGGTTTTCCTATGATTGATGGCGGTATCGGAGCAGATGATATTTGGAAGCCTATTGAATGGCAGAAGATAGAGGAGAAAGAGAATGGACATACTGATTAAGAACATGGAGATGCCGAAGAACTATCCGTACAGACTGACACTCCATTCTGACGGACACATTGAAGACCATAGCGGATATTCGGGGCATGGTCATTACCAAGCAATTCCCGTTCCCGAACACAATGACCTTGCCGACAAAGCCGTAATAATCGAGCGTATGGGAGACGCATACGATGAACTGTGGGGCAAGGTTGACGAAGAAGCATTGTCCGAATGTCATGTAGCATTTCTGAAGGCGGTCATGCAAGCACCGGTAGTATTGGAGGCTAGTGAATGAAACTCTATTCAACCCTCAAAACATACATCTACAAAAGCGAAGACGAACAGGCCTTGCATCAGAAGATAATGGAACAGAAAGGTTATAGGCTGTGGTTAAAGGAATGGGTGGGCAATCGGCTTTGCTGCGATTATGTGAAACAACGGAAGAATGGCCGAAGCAGTCAAGTCACAATGGATACACGAAAAAAAATAATGGAAGAAAAACTTGAGGCAATTTAGGAGGCTAGTACATGAATAAACCAATTGTTTGCAGAGACTGCCCAAACTGGCACAGGGAAAAGACGGAAAAGGACTGGCCTTGGGATAGTCCCTGGGGAGATTGCGACAAGATGCCCGAAGAAAGAAATCCGCTTATCGAGTATGATAAGCCGATTGATTGCCCAATGGAGGGGGAGAGAACAACATGACTGACATCGAAAATGTAAGGCAATCCAAGGTCGGAGACGGAATCGCACTATTCGGACAGAAACGGAAGTACAAGGTCATGTCTCGATCGGAGCGGTTCGTCATTCTTTCCAAGCCATGTTTCGGTAAGGCTCTCTACACCATATTCGACTTTGAGGATAAGTGGATTGCACCCGACAATCTTGTTTTCGGAATGTTCGATTATAATGATAGAGAAGATACAGAAGAAGCCTTGGAGTATTTGGAGAAGGGAGAAATAGAACTGTCGAGAAGACACGGCATCAGTTTTGCCTATTACTCCGCAAAATATAATTAGGTCGGGTCGCTGACTTAAAGGTGGCTTTAATTAGAGGGAGAGAACAAGATGAGTTTTGACTGTTGCGAGACTTGCAAGAAACACAGAATAGAAAACAATCTGATCGTATGCTCTAAAGGGTATGTGATACCAGTAGATGTGACCTATTGCGAGGACTATGAGAGGAACTTCCACATAAACTATGCCCTGAAGCCATGTCCTTTCTGTGGCAACCCAGCCGAGATGTATGATGCAGAGCCTTATGGTTGGTGTCCTAAAGAGTCAGTGACAGGAATAAGGTGTTCGTCCAATTACTGCATCGGTCATTCGATACGATGCACTTTCTTCACAAACGGCACAGATATGTCTGCAATATGGGAATGGAACAAAAGAAAGCGGAAGAACAAGAACACATGGGAGGCTTTATAGGAGAATTTGAATGGCTGAAAACATAGATGAATCAATGTGGTGGAATGGTGAGTACATGGAAATTAACGGAACTGGCGAGAACATCGAAGCCGAACCAATAGAACTGAAATGGGTGATCGGTTATAGTATGCTTGAACCACAATGTCCGAAGTGTAAAGAAATGCCGTACTCCACTTCATACTGTATGTTCTGTGGGCAGAGGTTCATAATCCATGAGCCGACAGAGGAAGAGCGTAGACAAGCCTTTGAGGAAAAGAAGAAGAACATTAAGGGTGCGACATGGAACGAGAAATTCTTTGCTTGTGACAACTGTGGCGAGGACATAGAAAAGTCATGCAGTTGGGTTGGTCATTTCGATGGGGTTGACGATTATGGAGAAATCTATGTCTGCAAGTGTGGCAAGAACATCCATGTCGGTCATTCTAGGTATAGTAAGTGGTAAGGAGTCCTTGCCGAAATAAATGTGGCTTATAGTTAAAAAAGAACCGGGGATCATTCCCCGGCTTTTTTTATCGTATCTTCTATTGTTTGCTTTAGGATCTGATTCGGAACCAGGCCCAGAGCTGCACAAGCAGCTTTGAATTCCTGGGCCTTCTCTTTCGTGACCTTGCATCCCAGAACAGTCATGTTCTCTTTATCCCATTTTTTGTTTGCTCTTTTCCTTGCCTCATCCATCTTTTGCAAAACCTCTTGACTTGTACTTCATAACTGTGTAGATTAAAGACACTACACAACAGTACATTACAATAGGAGGCATGAGATGTCAATAGCAAGCAGAACGCAGCTGATGAGAGATCTTTCGACAGTAATCGGTCATTATGTTTCCGCAGATACAATGGACGAGATAATGGCAGCACTGTCAGAAAAGATTGGGAGATTTTCGATTGATTTAGAGGAAGCTCCAAGCGGATCCGATTCGGAAACAGAAGATTTGCTGAAAGCCTTCCTGTCTGCGAAGGAAGTTGAGGGTCGGTCTGCAAAGACAATCAAGCGGTATGATTACATCTGTCGCAAGGCCCTGGGAAAGATGGGTGTTCCGCTCCGGGAAGTCTCCGTCTTCCATCTCCGCAAGTATCTTGCCGATGAGAAAGCCAGAGGGATCTCCGACAGCACCCTTGACGGGAACCGGGAATGTCTGTCTTCCCTCTTTGGGTGGCTCCACAAGGAAGGTCTGCTGAACCGGAATCCGACAGCAAATCTGGGTTCAATCAAGGTACAGAAGAAAGTCAGGAAGCCGTATTCTCAATCGGACATCGAGCGGTTGAAAGAACACTGCACAAACTCCAGGGACAAGGCCATCATTTGTTTGCTGATGTCAACGGGGTGCAGAATCGGAGAAGTCTGCGGATTGAACCGGGATGCGCTGGATTTCTCAAGCAAGGAAGTGACTGTTCTTGGCAAGGGAAACAAAGAGCGCACAGTCTTCCTGGACGATGTGACTGTCATGGTCTTGAACCGGTATCTGTCGGAGCGCAAGGATGAGGAGCCGGCACTGTTCATCGGAAAGGCAACAGACAGACTGACTCCAGGCGGTGTGAGATTCATGCTGCGTAAACTCGCAGACAAGGCCGGGGTGGAGAATGCTCACCCTCACCGCTTCCGCAGAACGTTGGCCTCAAATCTGATTGATCACGGCATGGACATTCAGAATGTGGCGCAGATTCTTGGTCATGAGAGATTGGACACAACCATGAAGTACATCTACACAAGCAAGGGGGAGCTGAAGAACCAGTACAGAAAGTACGCTTGACCACCTTCTTTTTCCATTTTCAAAACACTTATTTATGAGGAAGAAAATGGAAAATACAGACATCCTGAAAGCTCATGAAGATAGACTCCAGAGACTCGAATCATCAGTCGAGTCTCTTTCTTTGCGTCTGGGGAAGACCGAAGACAAGGCTTCCGGGGCATGGAACACAATCAGGGAGATCAATGGAAGAATGGACAAAATGGAAAAGCGCATAGAAACGATGGAGGCCGATGTGAAGCAGATAAAGTCGGAACAGGCCAGCATGAACAAGAGTCTGAAAGTCTTGATCGGAGTTGTTGCCGGTCTTTGTGTTATTGTCGGGGGATTCCTGGTCTACATCTGGAAGCACGATGCAGATCTCGCAAAGTCTATCCTGGGCCTTGGCTCGATGATTGGACAGATTATCGTATAAATCACACCTTGCAAGGAGTAACAATATGACATTTTTTGAGAAAATTTTGGTTCTGTCAGGGGATTTCTTTTCTGCCTATGGTGGCTCATTCCTTCTGATGGTTGTTGCCGGTTTCCTCATTGCTGCCGTCACAGAGCTGGGCATCAAGAAGGCATTCAACTGGCTTGAAGAGAAGCTTGGAGACAAGCCTTATCTTTCAATCGCAAGAATTGCTGTCATCGTTGTTTTCACAATGTTTGCGACAGCCTATTCCGTTGTGCTGATGTTCAAGGGAGAGCTTCCCCTTCCCGGTAACAAGGCACTTGCACCCTTCTGGTTTGCTATCATCTATTTCATCCAGTGGGTGTTCTCGATGAAGGGCATCAAGGGACTTCTGCGGATTAAGGACAGACCGAAGAAAGAGAAGCCGGCAAAGGAGCCGAAGGAAAAGAAGGTCTCCCCTGTCGAGGGTTACATCAAGATCGCAAAGAACTGCTATAAGGATCCGGCAACCGACAAATTCTACAACAAGAAGGGAGAGCAGCTGTGAGCGGAATCTATGCCTTCATTCTGGGAATCGTTGCGGTTATTGGTGCTTGGCTTTTCGGTAAGGCAAAGGGAACATCCGAGACGAAGACCAAGATCTCTGGACAGGTCATCATCGAAAAGCAGAAGGCAGAGAAAGCAGAGAAGGAAAAAGACCTTGCGCTTGGAACCGCAGAAATAATCAACGCACAGACAGCAGAACAGCAGTCTCTGAACGATTTTTTCAGTGAGTTTGAGGCCAAGGTTGCCGAAGCAAAAAAAGAAGAGAATCCGAGCCTTGCAATCGATGCAGCAAGGATCCTCTCCGAGAGAGCCGAGAACTGGAAAAACAGGAATTTATGAAAAAGAACATACTTGTGATTGTCATCGTCTGTCTGATGCTTCTTGTGGGATGCAAGACATCGGAACCCGTAACAGTGCCGGAGCCGATTGATATCGAACCTTCCATGACGATTCTGTTCGATTCACGTCCCGACAACAGCAAGATTAACATCATCACGGATGTGCAGACTGTGGAAGATGTGGTTCTGAATTCTGCACAGTATCTGAAAGCCTGGGAGCTGTGGGAAACCTATGCAATCAGTCTTGAGGAATTCATTGTAAAAGTAGACGAATTGCTTGATACATGATCTTGCGTTTGTCTCTCTCCGGTTTCCCTGTCAGAGCAATCTGGCAGGGTTTTTTTGTCTATGAAATTGTCAACGATTTTTTCTGCATTTTACGCAGTTATTTGGCTATTGACAAAAAATAATTACATACAGTTACACTATTAACCACAAAGAGGCGCATTGTCTTTGTCTCCGACTCCCGTATGCCGCTTACGGATTCCTTGTGTTCAATCCATTTGAGCGCAAAGAATTAAGGGTCATTGAGAAAAGTCCGATAATCCTCTTTGTCAACACTTTGCAAACGGAGAGAGCAAATGACAGAGGAAGTGTACACACTTTACAGACGGAGCAATGGTTATTGGTATTACTGGACTTATGACAAATTCGGTCGGAAATATCAGAAGAGCTGCAAGACCAAGCAGAAACTGAAGGCCAAGATCATCGCAGCTGAACGAGCCAAGAACGGAACGCTCATCGACACCAGGAAGAAAATCCCATACAACCGCTTTTCGGAATTCGTCACGGATTTCTTCATATATGAGAAATGCCCATACATTCAGAGCCGCCTCGCAAGGGGTTATTCATACTCCATGAAACAGGCCAAGACAAACCGGTACTATCTGGAGAACTACATCCTTCCCTATTTCAAGAACAAGATCATCGAGAGCATCACCATCAGTGACATCAACAGGTGGCTCATCAGGCTCCCAGGGGATGCGGACATATCCAACAAGACGGCAAACAACATTCTGACAATTCTCCGTCAGATCTTCACAATCGCAGTCGAGGAATCCATCATCGAGCGGAGTCCAGCTGCCGGGGTGAGGCCCTTGTCCAATGACTTCGGCTCCATGAGGACTGTT
>Ga0247610_10003103_pt1 | contig 18552 bp, 16 predicted proteins | sample 174DNAGHGhighgp2_FD_193483 | JGI IMG/M metagenome (GOLD analysis project Ga0247610, IMG submission 193483) | Sheep rumen microbial communities from Palmerston North, Manawatu-Wanganui, New Zealand - 1742 DNA GHGhigh gp2 | ecosystem: Host-associated > Mammals > Digestive system > Stomach > Rumen... | reverse complement strand
CGCCTTGTCCGCAATGCCTGCGGTATCGATCAAGCGGATTTCACCGCCATCCAGGAACAGGCGGACTTCAACAAAGTCGCGCGTCGTGCCCGGTACGTTACTTACAAGCACACGGTCTTCACCGAGGAGCGCATTCACCAGGCTCGACTTGCCCGCATTCGGAGCACCATAAAGAACCGCAAGCGGGAGCCTGCTCAAGTTCGCCTTGCCGCGGAAGCTGTTCAGAATTCCCTTAATCGATTCACGGATATTCTCAAACTTCTGTTTCCAGCCGCTAAAGTCGGGATCCGCCTCTTCTTCGGCAAAGTCCACATCAAGTTCCAGGCGAGCCGAGATATCCTTGACCTGCGCCGTTAGCGTCGCGATTTTCTTGGAAAGGGCGCCCGAAAGCAGACGATGGGCATTCTCAAGTTCGGCGCGGTTTGCGCTATGGATAACGTCGGCCACCGATTCGGCCTGAGTCAAGTCCATCTTGCCATTCAAGAAGGCACGACGAGTGTATTCACCGGGTTCAGCCAGGCGAACGCCCTCGATGCTGCGAATAGTCTGCAACAAGTCGCGGACAATCAGCGGATTTCCATGCGGGTAAAGTTCCAGGACATCCTCGCCGGTGTAGGAATTCGGCGCCTCGAAGTAGATGTACAAGAGGCAGTCAAGCACCTTGCCCGTCTGCGGATCGCGAGCGGTTCCTAGATTTGCCATTCGAGGCACCAGGTTTTCAGCGGCACGTGCACCGAATAGGCGCCGAACCACGTCACGGACGTGGGTGCCGCTCACGCGAAGCGCGGCAACGGCACTGACGCCCATAGGCGTCATCGGCGCAACAATCGTCAAAGAATCCATAGAATTAAAGATAGCAAAAGCCGAACTTTCGGCAAAAAGCATTTCCTATTTAGCATCACCTATTTTCAATCGGATACGCATCAAGAATCTCGCGGACCTTGGCACCGACATTCCCGAATTTCTTGCGATACTTCTTGCGAATCACCAGTTCATCCGGAAGCATCACCAACGCCTGGAGCCAAGCCTTCGCCAAGGCGACGCAGATCGAGACCTTCGAAAGCTTCTTTCCGTCACCCGATTGTCCCGGAACCCCGCCCTTCGCCATGTTCAGGTAACGCACGAAACCCTGAAGCGGAAGCTTCAGGACATCGGCCAAAGGGAGCAGGCGAACCGCAGTCCGCAAGCGGTTTCTTTCCGAATAAAACAGCTTGCGCGGCGAGTAGCGCACCGTAGTCATCGAACGTTCATGGTAGACCTTCGCCTCGGGGCAGAACACAGTCTTGAAGCCCGCCAAATTATGGCGGAAATACCACTCCGTCTCTTCGAAGAACAAAAAGAAACTCGCATCCATCTTGCCCGCCGCAACAGCAGCCGACTTGCGGAAACTCATCACGGCCCCATAGCAGCCAAACACTTCCTTTTCGCGCACGTCAGCCTCGGAAATATCCAATCCGCTCGCCTCGTTTTTCGCAAACAGATCCGCACCGAACCGCACGCCCACCGCATTCACGACACCACTCTTTTCCATCACAAGGCTTGCCACGGAGCCCGCCTCCGGATGCCGTTCAAAACAACGCAGCAAGTTTTCGGCCCAGGTCGGGTCAAATTCCAAATCCATGTTGCAAAGCACCTGGATATCGGAATCCATATTCTCAAGAAGTCCGTTGCAAGCGCCCGCATAACCGAGGTTTTTGCTACTCTCGATAATTTTGCAGTCAAGATTCTTTTTCCTCAACTGCGCAATCGAATCGTCGGTCGAGGCATTGTCAAAAACAAGAACGCGGACGGGCACACTCTGCGCAAGCAAGCTCCCGACACATTCCGAAAGTTCCAAGCCACCATTATAATTTATAATACCGACATCTATCTGCATATTTACCCAAAAAGAAAAGGGACCATACAGGTCCCTTCAAATATAGATTAAAGCTTTCGCAATCGGTAAAAACTATAGTCCGTAGAAGCGGATGTAATCGATTTCACCGTTAAAGTAGCGATCGCTCTTCGCCTGCCTCATAGCGTCGTAGCCTATGCCGATGTTGTAGCCCAGCTGGGACACATCGCCCTTGGCTGCAGCCCACACCGTACGTTCACCGTTCTGGAAAACAATCACGGAGTCAGCAGTGCGTTCCACGCGAATTTCAGTCCATTCGTCAAGCGCAAGTTCCTTACCCCTGAGCACATTCCATTCCGTACCATCAGTTTCGGCATCGCGGAAATGCACCGTCAGCACGCCATCGTCAAGGCGGACAATCCAGCCGTCACCATAGCGTCCAGGAGGTTCGGCAACAATGATATTCTGCATTTCAGAGAATGCGGCAGGTTTCACGCGGGTTTCAATCGCAAACGCATTGCGCTTGAACACCTTCGAGAGCTCAATCGGCAAACCGGATTGACCATCGAGCACAAGCGTCGTATCGACAACAGTCGCATTTCCGACGACGTACTTCGTGGAATTGTTCGCCATGCGGTCAAGTCCCACGAACTTCGGTTCGTTGAATTCCCAGGCGGCAAGCAGCCATTCATTCTTGGGAACCAAGGTGCCTTCGGTAAAGCCCTTGAACACACCAAAGCGGATGTAGTCCATTTCACCAATGAAATAGCGGTCATGGAAACCTTGCTGCATCGCATCGTAACCGATACCCCAGTCGTAGCACATCTGGGTCAAGTCACCCTGGTAGGCCACGGCAACCGTAAGTTCACCATTCTGGAACAGCTTGACGCTGTCGGCATTGCGTTCCAGGCGAATTTCGTTCCATTCACCCAGAACCATTTCCTTGCCCGGATAAATGCTCCAGTCTACATAGCTACTATCGGCATCACGAAGATGAACCGTGAGAACCCCTTCGTCGATACGGAGCTGCCAGCCGTCCACTCCACGTCCAGGAGGCTCGGCCACAATAATATTCTGCATCGTACCGAACTTCGTCGGCTTCACGCGAGCCTCGACCACGAATTCATTGATACGGATATCCGAGTCCAGAGAAACCATCATGCCTGACTTTCCGTCAAAGCTAGCGACACCATCAGCAGCGCTCACCACGCCTTCTCCGACAGATGCATTGTGACCGTGGCCCGTTACATCGAGGCCAACGTTTTCAGCATCGTTGAAATCCCATTCGGCGATCCAGTCGGTCACCACGGAATCGTACAGAGCAACAGAAGTATCCAGCGGGATATCCAACGTATCGACCACCTGGACGGAGTCGATCGGAGTATCTTCAATTTCGTTAATCTTTTCTACGCCGATCTGTTCCACACGGCCATTGTTGCAGTAGCACTTGTCGGGATGTCTTGCGTCAAAACCAATCGTGAACAGGCCCTTGATTACGGCGCTCTTTCCGTCATCCTTGAAGGCGTCAATAATCTTTCCGTTCACGATAATTGCGACAACGATACCGGCACGTTCCACGCGGACCGTGTTGAGCGTTTTCAAGTCCAGCGCCTTTTCGGTCTTAAACTTGAGCCATTCCTCGGTCGCATCGTTACGCCAGGAATAGACAACGGCACCATCTTCGACCTGAAGAACCCAGGCAGCGGAATCGCCATCGACACCTGCAGAAGCAATCGTGTATGCAGAATCGTCTTCGACCAGCACATCCGCTTCAACGGCGAAGTCATCGTTTTTCAGGGAATCCACGACTACAGATGCCGTATCCGAAGTCGAATCGGAAAGCAGCCAGGATTCCACCACGGAATGCCTATATCGAGCAAGATGCGAGTGCGCATCCGCGACATTCAGGCGTGCAATGTTGTTCACGGTGGACTGTTCTTCGCTCACCGTACCCCATGACGAGGAGTCCGACGGGCTCGTTGAACACCCGGCTAGCATACCGAGTGCAGTCGCTATAGCGAGACATGAAAACTTTTTCATTGTTTCTCCTTTTCCCAAAACAGAATCCATAGTTTGTAAGAATATAATATATTATATTGTAGCCATGCAAGAGTCCACTCGAAAAAAACTGACGAAATTCACTATAAATGTGATCAAATTATTCGTTACAGTCGGTGGCATCGCCTACATTTTTAACAAAATCCCCTTTTTTGACGCAATTTCAAACTGGCAGGAATCGACCCTCCCCTGGCTCCTGTTCATTTTTGCCCTGACCGTCGTCCTGATGGCCATCCAGGCGAACCGTTGGCGCGGACTCCTGCTTGACGAAGGAAAAAAGATCAAATTCCGCACTTTTTACGCCTATATCGCTCTCGGCTACTTTTTTAACAACCTACTCCCCAGCGGTTTCGGTGGAGATGCCGTCAAGACAATCGCCTTCGGCAAGCGTTTCGGAAACACGGCCAATTCCGTTGCCGCCATTGCGATTTCACGCGTCATGGGCCTTATTGCCATGTTCCTGAGCTTTTTTATAGCACTTCCCTTCGTGCTGCTTCAGTACCAGATTCCCAAGGCATACACCATTACAGTTAGTTTGGTCGCAGTCCTTGCGGTTGTCATCATTATCGGCGGGCTCTTTTCGGACAAGATAAACATTCCACACAAACTTGCAAACAAGGTTCCTTTCCTGCTTAAACTGCAACAGGCATTTACCATTTACAGAAGCCATCCCAAGGCGTTCTGGCTATCGGGGTTGGACTCAATCTGGTTGCAGTTGGTGACCATCATCATCCACTACGCCTACTTCAGGGCCGTGGGAGTCGACGTGAACATTGCAGTTATTACGGTGTTCACCACCATCATGGTCACCTTCACCATGCTCCCGATTTCCATCAACGGAATCGGCATCCGCGAGAACGTCCAGGTGAGCCTGTACACGGGACTTCTCGGAATTCCAGCCGACGTGGTACTCGCCTCGACCCTGCTCAGCTACCTGCCGCTCCTTTTCCAGGCGGCACAGGGCGCAGCGGTTTTCGCCACATTTACCAAGAAGAAATAACGCAAAAAAAAATGCCCCGGCAAGAACCGGAGCACCACAAATCAAGTAACCTGTTCGAATTACTTTTCGATTTCGTACTGGGCAACGACGTTGCCTTCGTTGTCGAGAGCGCGGACAACGTTTTCATCACGCTGGAGCGTGAGGTTGGCCTTTTCACCCTTGGCAGTGGTCAGTTCAACGGACATAGAACCGTCGGCGTTCTTCACAGCGGCGATAGAGTTGCCTTCGGCATCCTTTTCGAAGTAGGAGTCGCCAGAAGCGAGCGGGTTGGAACCGGTCCAGAATTCGACAGTGTTGAGCACGAGGCCGTCCACGAGGAACAAGCAGATGCTGTACACCGGGAACCACATCAGGAAGAAGTGGACGATGGAGTTCAGCCACTTGTTACCAAGAGTGCCGTTCCAGTCGTGAAGCTTGTTGAAGCAAGCATTCTTGCCATAGCAGCCGGAAAGAACGATCATGCCGGCGCAGAGAAGGGTGACAATACCTTTTTTCATTTTTAATACTCCTTAGGGGTTGTTTTTTTTGTCTTTTAGACGGCCGAAAATATAACTAAAAAAACAGATTCGTAACAGATTTCCGTCCCTATTTCAAAAAATTTCGTTTAAACGTTTAATTATTTTTACAAATTATAGATTTTTCCATATTCGAATATTATATTTTAGTGACGGATTTCACATAATGAAATTATTTTTTATTTTAGGTACGTATACTTTTGCAAAAAAGTGACGAAATTTGAAAGGAGTGATAACGGGTATTGTTATGAATAAGATGAAGCTTTCTGTATTTGCAGCTCTATTTGCTACGGCAACCGCCATGGCTGCTCCCAAGCCGTTAACCGTCTGGATTATGCCAAACGGGGCCTCTCCTCAAGAGACTCTAGAAAAAAGACTTGAACTGTACACCAAAAAGACCGGAATTCCGACCAAAGTGCAGGTGCTGGACTGGGGCGAAGCCTGGAACCGCATCACGCACGCGCTGTCTAACCAGCAGGAAGCCCCCGACGTTCTTCAGTTGGGTACCACCTGGATTCCCTACTTTGCCTCCCGTAACGAAATCAAGCCCCTGAACGAACACCTCGGCGACATCCAGCCGGCGCGGTTCGTCCCCGTCAGCTGGAACACGACGCATATCGATGCAGACACCGTTATCTATTCCGTGCCCTGGTTCATCGACATCCGTCCGGTACTCGCCAACAAGAGAATCTTCAAGAAATACGGCATCACTAAAGAATCCGTCAGAACCTACGAAGGTTTCAGGGACGCCATCCGCAAGATCAACGCCGCCGATGAAATTCTGGAAGACGGAGCCCATGTCCGTGGTTACGCCTTCCCCGGCAAGAACGACTGGAACATTCCCCACAACTTCGCCCCGTGGATCTGGAGCAACGGCGGATCGTTCATCCAGAAGGACAGCCTCGGTTGGCACGCCAACATCCTTTCCAAGGAAACGCTGCGCGGTATCGCGAGCTACCTGCATTTCGTGATGGACTCGCTGGTCTCGCCAGAAGCCCTGCAGGCAAACACGGCCCAGATCGCCCAGCAGTTCAACAACGGTGAACTTGCCTTTATCATCAGCACCTCCGAAATCGTGATGCAGACCCGCATCCATGGAAATCTGGGCGGTCTTTCCAACGCCCGCATCGGCAGCGACAGCGTCATGGTGCTCCCGATTCCCCAGGGCATCAGCGGCAGCGTTAGCTTTATCGGCGGATCGAACCTCGCCATCCCGTCGCAGAACACCCGCAAGGAAGCCCTCGACCTCCTGCTGTTCCTAGTCAACGACGAAAACCTGGACGCCTACACCAAGCAGATTGGCCTATTGCCGCCCTCCAGAAAGGTCTTGCAGGAATGGGCTAAGGACGAAGAATACAATATTTTGATCAACGCCCTCGAAACGGGACGCACCTATGTTCCGATTCCCGAATGGGGTGATCTGGAACAGCTTTTCGGATCCATGTTCAGCACGATCTGGGAACAAATGGAAATTCCATCGCTCTACTCCGAAGAAAAGCTGTATGAAATATTCAAACAGTACACCATTGAAATTGACAAGAAACTGAACTACCCCACAAACAGTTTCATGACCCTTGCCGAATTCAAGGATAGCTGGAACCAGGTCAACGCTCCCCTTGAAGACAAGTCTAGCGATTCCGCCAAGGATACGACAACGAGCGTGGCCGACGCCAACCTGAAGAAAGCGCCGTTCGTATTTGTGGCCATGCTTGTTCTCGGCTTCCTGTTCGCCTTCTTCCGCAAGAAGAAAAAATAAGCCCTTAAGGTAGCCCATGTCTATCAGTTCGTTCTCTGGTTTTTCACGAAGCATCGTCTTTAAGGTCTTGTTGGTGCTTATATTTTCCATGACCCTCGTGGTCACGGGAAGTATTCTCATATTCAACAGCAAGCAGACAGACTTGATGCTGGACTGGAGCTTCAACAACAACGAAGCCCAGTTGAACCAGATTGCAAACATGTCGAGTCTTGAGATGAAGCAGTTCGGCGAAAGACTGATCTTGCTTGCCAAGACTTCCGAAATCCAGAGCATGGACGCAATGACTGCCGCCAGCTACCTCAAGAGCTTCAATATTTCCTCGCTGTTCATTTCGGGCGAAGTCATTACTCTGTACGACAAGGACGATCATTTCGTATGCGACAATTCCGTAGTCGGTTTATCGAAGGATCCCGCATACCCCATCGACTTTTCGCGCATCACACCGCACCGTCCCTACATCACCCCCTGGTTTAGAGACGCCAAGGACGCCCCGCCCAAACGACTATTCGGCATCACCATTTCGAACCGCAACGGCGGTGACGGAAGCCTTGTTGCCAGTTTTTCACTCCGCAGACTCTGGACGAACTTTCCTAATTACACCATCGGCAAGAAAGGCTTCCTAGTCGCTATCAACGGAAACGGAGAAATTCTCTACCACCCTGATTTGAAGAAATGGATGACCGACGTCCACAAGATTACCGAACTCGGACTGGAGGACATCAACCCGCGTAACTACAAGCTTGACAAGGCGAAGTTCTTCAAGCTGAATGACGGCGAATCCTACCTGTTGAATATCAACTACAATTCCAACTACGACTTCGCCCTCATTTCCTTCCAGCCCAAGAGTGAAATCGACGAGCTGATTTCTTCGGCCACGCAGGCAAGCATCACGATCCTGATTGTTTCGATCCTCATCATCCTGATTGTCGCTACATGGATGTTCTACATCCTGGGCGTTCCGATGAACAAGCTTATCCTGCACATCAAGCAGATTACCCAGGGCAACCTGGACATCCAGGAAATCGATGTCGGAACTCGCTACGACGAAATCGGACAGCTGGGCAAGGCATTCAACATCATGCACAGCACCATCAAGCGTCAGATTGGCGAACTGAATGCTCACAGGGATATCCTTGAACAGGAAGTTCGTGAACGCACCAAGGACCTGGAAGAAGCCAACAAGAAACTCGACCTGATTTCCAAGACTGACGAGCTGACGGGACTCCCGAACCGTCGCGACATGAACGAGACGATTGCAAACGAAGTCGGACGCGTACAGCGCACCCACAAGCCGTTCTGCTTTATCTTTATCGACATTGACCACTTCAAGAACATCAACGACACCTACGGCCACGCCTGCGGTGACGTTATCCTGAAATCGGTCGCACAGACGATCCGTGGTCTGCTTCGCAAGTACGACGTATTCGCGCGCTACGGTGGCGAAGAATTCCTGACACTTCTCCCCGAGACTGACCTGGAAGGGGCGGCCGTCGTCGCCGAACGTTTCCGCAAGCAGATCGAGAAGATGACCGTCCGCTACGCCGACTTCACCATCAAGATCACGATTACGCTGGGTGTCGCCAAATACGACGACCGTCTTGGAGCCGACCGAAGCATCCAGATGGCAGACAAGGCGCTGTACCAAGGTAAGGAAAGCGGTCGAAATCGCGTCATCGTATGGGAACCGGAATGGGTGACGAACGCGGACTACGAGGCTGCCGCCATCGAGCTTGCCGCCCTGAAAAAGAACTCCGAAGGTTCCAAGACGGAAAATTTCCAGGTAAGTTTGGACTATATCGACGACTCATCGGACAAGCAAGATCTTCCGAGCTAGCGGATAATGGCAACGGGCACGCCAGAACCGCAAGCAGGTCTTGAGTCCCTTTGGCACTAAAATTTTTTCTGAATGCAAAAAACACCGCTTATTAAGCGGTGTTTTTTATCGGGATGACTGAATTCGAATCAGCGACCTCTTGAACCCCATTCAAGCGCTCTACCAGGCTGAGCTACATCCCGTTGGGTCATTGGTGGGTCAAAATTAGATAAAAATTAGCTTTTTTGCAAGGCTAACGCCCCAAAAAAGCCAAATTTTTACTTCCAATAACCGACAATCAGAACCTCTGGTGTTGCCTTCGGATACTTTTTGCTCTTGAACGAGACTATCTTGCGGATGCTCTTCTGCTTAAGTTCCCAACCTTCACGGGAAAGGCCGTTGGTCGTAAGAGTCACCTTGAGTCCCGGAACCTTGCCGCCTTCCTTGATCTTGTCAAGCTTGTCAACATTCAACATCACGGGTTTGGCAGACATCTTGAATTGCTTGGCCGATTCGGGATCAAGTGTCAAATCGGGGCGATTTTTCTTGTCGGTCTCCCACACATAGAAAGTCCATTCGCGCTTTTCGCCCTTGGCATAATACCCTGCATCAAAGAGTTTTTCGCCGAAGAAGAACGGAACTTTCACGATGCCGTCCATATTCGCAGTGTAAGGCTTGCCCGTCGTATCGACCAGCACGACCACAGGGTTGATTTGGCCTTCCATGTCGGCAGTACTCAGGTCGAATTCAATCGTTACGGTTCCCTTGGCAGGAATCTTGTTCGGGAACTTGAAGTTCGACATTCCATTGCCCTGTCCGAACACATTCTCTAGGACAATTTCACTGCCGGTCGTATTCGCGCCCTTGAGCACGATATGCTTGACATCGCCCTGGTTCAGGACTCCGATAGGATAATTTTCGGGAACAAAGCGGATAGCCTCGTCGGCCATGGCGGCAGTCGAAAAAAAGAAAGCCGCTGCAATAGCAACTGTTTTAAAATTCATAGGTATAATATACAAAATTCCCTTAGACAATCCTACGCAGAAGCTGGCATAATTCTGCATAGCTGAGAACGACATTGTCAGGTTCAAGCGACAGAAGATTCACCGGTTTTCCGAAGCCGCAAAGGAGAGTCACGCAATCGGTGCCCGCGTCACGGGCGGCCAAGATATCAGGTTGGTCATCCCCCACCATGACAGTATCTTCGCGGGAGACATGGGCCATTTCGATGATTTTTTGAAGTCCTGCCGGACTAGGCTTGCGTTCGGGCGCCGTGTCGCCGCAAAGAACGAATTCGAATCGGTTACGGAGCCCAAAATGCTCAAGAATCTTTTCAGTCGGGCGGAGCGGCTTGTTCGTAAGCAAGGCCACCCGGACCTTACTGCGGTTAAGGAACTCGACAATTCCTGGTACTGGGCGAGTGCGTTCCGTGCAATGTTCCCAATAGAAGTCCGAATAAACCTTGTGAACCTTTTCGACAGTCACCCCCGTGCGGGCGATATTTTCAGAGAGCGCGGCCTCCCCCATGCTCCGTTCGATCAGTTTCATGGAACCGTTCCCAATAAAGCTACGGACCTGTTCCTCGGAATGTTCCGGCAAGCCAAAATGGCGGAGCGCATAATTCACCGCCACGGCAAGGTCGCCGAGAGTATTGAACAAAGTACCATCAAGATCAAAAACAACAAGGGATTTTTTAGAAAGCATAGAAACCCAATTCCGCAACTGCGCCAAATTTAGAAAAGAACATATCCCATTAGGCCTATGTAATGAACAGATAACATTCTTTACAGAAAAAGCGCCATCCTGCATTAAACCGGACGACGCTTTTTGGAGTGTGTTATAGGAATTTTTTAGAACTTATTAAAGAAATCCCAAGTAGTCTTCGGCACCCAAGACTGTTGCTGCCCCGGATCCTTGTGGTCCCAGATGTGGCCGCCGTTCTGCGTGCACCAGCGAACCGGGAAGCGTTCTTCAACAGTCGTGTAGTCGTAGCACACGTGCGGACCGTTGCCACCATATTCCTGGGCGCGTTCGTTCTTGGCCTTGCCACCTTCGGAATTGAGCTCCAAAATAATATCGCGAGCGGCGCGCCCCATTGTCGGAGTGCAAAGGTTGTCTTGCAAGCCGAGCACGCCCATCCAGCCGATACCCATCTGCTTGCGCTGCGGGAGCCAGATATTGCGTTCGGCAGTTTCGTATACAGCCACGGCGCGGAGCACATCCTGATGGTTCCAGGAGAGACCGTTACTGAACATGGAGCCGTAACTGAAGCCCGTCGAGAACACGCGAGAAGAGTCGATGCAGAAATTGCCTTCGAAGTATGCAAGGAGTTCATCAAAAAGCAAGTAGTCGTCCTGACCCCACGGGGCCTGGTTACCATTGCCTTCCGGAGCAACGAAGATGGCGGAATTTTCGGTATCGAGCGGTTTCAGGCCATAGTAACCTTCATCCTGCACGCCACCGGCCCAGCCGCCCATGCACTGCATGCCGAAAATGAGTTTGTACGGTTTATTCTTGTCGTAGTTCTTCGGAATGTCAAGACGCACCGTGCGTGTACCCTTGCTCCACTTGAATTCGATATACGGCTTGTCGCCGCGATACTTGTAATCAAGCCTTGTGTCCTTGCCGCAACCACGCGTAGGTACAGGATCGTTCTTAAGGCCCCATCCGTAGGCATACTGCGGCTCAGGTTTCGTAAGCGTTAGCACCAGGTTCGTGTCGAGATTCGCAAGTTTTACAGTCAACGTATCAAAGCCATCGGCAATCACGCGGAGATCGTCAGAATCATTTGTCTTTTTAAGGGCTTTTGCGACACTTGCCGACTTGTCACCAAAAGCGGCTCCGTAGTTTCCTTGCGAGGTAAAGCGGATATTGCGCTGGACACTCCCGATTTTGACAAGAGCATAGTAAGCCCCCTGAGCCTTGACACAGGCCTGCAAATCAAGACTCCCCGAACCATAAAGCGTTTCCTTCAAAAGGCGGTTACCCATCATGTCAAAAATTTGCACCTGAACGGGTTCGCTTGAACGCTGAGAAAACGAAAGGATACCGTTATTCACGCTAATGTAACCCGGCAGAACACGTTCCAAACTGGCACCAGGAAGAGCATCCGTATCGGCAGATTCATCCTGATGCAAGGTAAATTCGCCTTTATCGTCGGTGGTAGTTTCTAGCCCTTTCTGCAGTAACTTTACCGCTGCGCCACTTACCGTTTTCCCTTGTTCATCGCTCACCTTGCCCGATACCGTAAAGGCGTTCGCCGAAACGGCAAAGGCGCAGGCGAGAGCCAATGATTCCCAAACACTTTTTTTCATAAGAGCTCCTTTTTCAGCTTTTCCCCTAAAAAAATATCTCTAAAAAAAGGGGAAAACACTCTCTGAAAAAACAAAGTGTGGACAATTAGTCAAGGAATGTAGACAAATTTTTACCGAACAAATTCCATTTCCACAAGGAACCGGTAAAAGCAAAGCGCCGACACGCCCAAGATGAACACAAGCACGATTACGAACTGCACCGGATGCTCGCGGAAACTGTAATCCGCCTTGCCGTAGGAGAACTGCCCACGGACAATCGCACTTATGAAAAGCGCCAAGAAGATTAATGCTAGCAGAAGGGACATAGTACTTTATTTAGACTGTAACGAGGGGAAAGTCACCGCATACTCGTAAAACCTGATTGGGAACGTCGCAACAGTCTCGCCAGATTTTACTTTTGGGAATCTCCAGCGGTTTACAGCCTTTTGAATATTTTCATCAAATTCTTTATATCCCGTAGTCGAAGACACAATTTGGATATCTTTAACTGTGCCGTCCGCAGCGATTGTCAACTTCAAGGTGATTTCGCCTTCAAAATGTTTATCAGGATTTTTCTTTAAATACCTGATACTGTATATATGGCGCAATCCTGGCGTGAAAGAAACCAAGACATTAAAAATAGATTCTTTGTCAAGCGAGCTACCTTCAGCAACAGATATTTTTTCTCTAACCGGAAATTCGGCAAGGCCTTTCGAATTTTGCGGAGTTTTTGCAGACGCATTGGCGACCACCATAGAATCCGCCACATAAACTCCATAAAGAGCAGTTACACCCGTGTCAATCAGTTTGCCGATATTCTTTAGGGAATCCAATCTCCGCTTTTCCTTTTTCTCAAGGAGATTGCCTTCGGGCTTTTCGTCGAAAAATTTCTTCGTGTCCCAGGGATGAATCAATTTGGGATTATCCTGCTTGGCAGCATCATCGTTTTTTTCGGAATCGCTGCAACCTGCCCATAGCGCCGCTGCGGTCATCAGAACAATCTTCCCAAGACATCTGCTAAAGAGTTTAGCCATAATCGTTTTAAGAATACCTATCAAAAAGAATCGTATCAATCTCTGCTACTTTCATTGCCCTTGTCAAATCACGGACAACCGGGTTCAAAATAAAACACGCATGAATAAAGTCTTTTTGAATCCACCCTATAATGATCTGAGCCCATTTTTGAAATAGATCTATAAGAAGAATCACATGGCGTTTCCACAGTATCAATAACAATATATGTATTGTTCAAATCCTTTCCACTTACAACATAATCCAAAGTATCGCCTAAGACAACCACACTCAAAGATATGGTGTCTTTATATCCATGTTGAAACGGAATTTCATAAGAAGTACATTTGTCCGAACTACAATTGCTGTAAGAATGCCTATTAGAAAGAATTGTATCAATAGCCACAACCGATTTTATTTCCAAATATTCTTCAGTATCAGGGCAACCGGCATCACAAGCAACAAACAACGCCGCTGCGGTCATTAGGACAATCAGTCCAGGACATGTGCTAAAAAATCTTGTCATACACTTTACCTTCTTTATGCTTACATTTCATATCCGCAGTAGACTACGTAAATGGTGAAATCATCTTCACCGTCCGGGCCTTGTTTATTCAGATAATTCACCGTATGCCAAGGGTGGCGAATTTCGCGCACGTAAGACAAATCCTTGTCTTCTGGCGGAACGGAATCCTTTACAGACTCTTTCCATTGAGAAAGCGAATACAGATTTGAAAGAGTCAATCGACCTTTTGCATGCTCATACTCAATTTTATAACAAGGTCCTTTAATCACGTAGGCATTCGGTGTACTGATAATACCTCGCTCCACTCTATGCGTCGGACATAGGCTAGAATCTGCCATCGGATGGAAATATCCCAGCGTATCAAAACAGTAGAATGTGGAATCCGTTCGAGTGAAAGAATAAAAGAAACAGCTCTCATCCTCAGTCACTCTTGCAGACTTCGGTAACCTGGATACATCAAAGGTGGTATCGTTACTGTAAGCCGTCAAGTCGGTTTTGGGAGGAAGATTAAAAGTAAAGGAATCCCCATAAAGTTCGTATATATTGACATAGGCAGAAAGGTCTATATCGAAGGATTTTTCCTTATATTCTCGATCCACCAGAGTAAAACGCAGGTGATCGTCTTCACCGAGAGGAATTTCGGCATGATAACCTAAAACTCTTCCATTAACGAAAACTTCTAAATTCGACGGTTCCTCGTACTTGCTTTTTTGAGGCAAGTGATGAAGCGTTTCGTCGTCACCATACTTGATACTATCGACACAAAAGGTGCTTTGTTCCGAAACATCTTCGTCGGGAAGGTAGGCACAATCAACCGTATAAAGCCACGCCACGCGCAATGAATCATCCGCATGCAACTCGACAGCAAACGATGTCGGACGATGACGGATTTCCGTAGAAGGCAGACACTTATGCGTATCACAATAACTTTCTTCTGGTTCAAAACTTTTAAGACAACCGATTAGTCCCAAACTAAGGCTTATCAATAAAAAACAAATATAACGATTCATGAAATTTCTAGTCCGAGAAAAATTTTCGCCTTTTTTCAGTAAATTTCCAAAAAAAAGTATATATTAAAGAATGACCAAGCCAAAAAATAGTAAGACATCAAGCATATTTAAGGGGGGCTTTATGAAAAAATTTTTGATTTCGATGTTCATTTTGTCTACGTTAGCTCTTATGGGATGCACAACCTCAAACACTCGCCCCCATATTGATAAAGTGAGCGTATCTGCGTCTGATGCCCCTGAAGTTCATGGACTTAACGCAAATGGGAACCCGCATTCAGCCATGTTGCGAGTCAATGGAAAGATTGGCTATTCTAAACAAAAAGATGAAAATGTTAAACCAAGTGGAAGCTACAAGTTGTGGTACGAAATGGGAGGCGTCGACGTTGCTGGCAAAATGGACGCTTTGTACAAAATAGATCATTTTGTAATTGGCGGAGGATTTGGCATAGATGACGGAATATTTTACCACTTTACGTCAGGATGGAATTTTTCGCATTTTGAATTGGGAGCCTTTTTAGGCATTTTTAATCAGCTCTATAATGTTCAATATAGCGGAAAAAAATGTGAGGCAACAAAAACAAGAGTCATTTCATTAGATGGTCTTGTTTTAGGGAGTGAAGAATACTGCACCTCATACACTCCGTTTGAAGAAGACAAATATAAATTTGGTTTCGACCCATTTTTGGGAGTGTTTGCGGGAACGTTTATTGATAAATTTTTTGTTAATTACAGCCTGAGTTTCTATACAAGTTACCTTGAAATAGAAAGCAAATCACTGGACATGCCACTTGTAATCTCTCATTACTTTAACTTGGGCTATAGATTCAACAAGAAATTCGATTTTAGCATTGGTACCGTTTTGACTAAAGCGGATTCTAAAAAATCCGAATGGGTATACGGTATAAATGCAGGAATAAGTTATTTTCTTTTATAGTTTCAACAGTAATTTCTTGTTTTCCAACAGGCCGTCGTTATCGAAGCGAACGGTCGGATTCTTGCCGCTCTTAAAGGCGTCTTCGCTTTCGTAGAGTGAAAGAGCCACGAAAACACCCGGCTGGGTCGCGAGATTTGACTCTCCCACCGGAAGTGCGCCACTAAACGAGAGCTGCTGCGACGTGCCGTCCTTGAACGTTCCCTTCGGGATGCGGACGGTCTCGCCAATCTGCGCGATGGCCGCTCCCGTATTGTCCACGAACTCCGCCACCAAATACACATCGAAGAAACAGGGCGCCACGCCGGTGTTCGTGACGGTAATGTTCAATGTGTTCGTCGCAACATTGCCTGTAGCGGTGTCGGCAACCGTAACCGCCAGCAACTCCGCGCGCGTCACGGTAAAGTTGTAGCCGATGACCTTGCTCATGGAATCCGCCAGCGCCTTGTTGTCCTTGTAGAAATAGTAACCGCAGTCGTTGTCCTGGTCTAGAACATAGTAGGTCAGGTGCGCCGTGGTAATCGCATCCACCCAGCGTTCCGCAGTCCACTTCTGGGTGCCTCCGGGAATCAGGTCGTCATTGGCCAGCATCGTCCTGTAACCGGCGATATTCTCGGCGATGGTCGGGAGGTTCGCGTTGTATGCCCGCAACAAAGTATCCGGCCTGCCGGGAATGCCAATGAACCCATCATCTCGCTTGGTAATGCCGAGTTCAAGCGCATGCGTATAAACATCGCCAAAACCGTTGGAAGGCAGCACCAGCTGGGTTTTCTTGAACACGGACGCATAATAGTCCAGCATGTCCTTCAGCACCGAGTCGGCGGGCATCACGCTCCCCAACATGTGCGAGGTGTGCCATTCGCCCCACTCGCCAAAAGTGCGGACATCAATGTATTCGATACGCGGGTCTCCATCGTATTTTTCGGCCAGGGCCTTCGCGAAATCCTTCGCCGCTTGCAAATAAATCGGGTCATCCCAGACGGGAGCATACGCATGGTATTCCGTCCCGCGCAAGTCAATCTGGATTTTCTTCGCGCCCATCTCATAGACAAAGGGCGGAGTCCAGTCGTAATCCTCTTGGGGCGGGAAGTCGCTCTTGATAAACGATGGCGTGTACGGCAGCACGCGCAAGGCGTAAGTCATGTTGTGCTCGGCAAGTGCGTTCAAAAGCTTTTCCAGTTCCGTCCAGTCGTAAACGCCCTTAGCCGGATTTAGCTTGTTCCACTGCTGGTAACCGGAACCGTACGAGACCAGATCCCACGCCCTGTTGTTCAGGGAACCGTAAGGGCCGTATTCAAATTCCGGGACAAAAGTCCACGCCCCACCGGTCGGCACCGTGAAACCCTTGTGCGGGTTGGAAAGCGGACCGTCGAAGCGCTTGAGCGTGTAAATGATTTTTGTGGTGTCGGCTTTGACTGTGGCAGATGTGTCGACACTATTTGAAGATGTCATTCCGGCCCCTGTGCCGGAATCACCATTTACACTGCTTGATGAGACTTCTATAGACGAACTTGACTCTTCAACAGCGCTGCTTTCTGTATTCTCGGGGCCGGAACTACTCGCGTCATCGCCACAGGCGACAAGGCTGACGCATGCAAAGAGAGCTACCACTACTAAAAATTTTGAATCTTGACGCATAGGTAAAAACCCTATTCCGACTGAGTAGTCTTTTTTTCTATCCGATTTTCGTGAAACGTAATCGGGAAAGTCACAACAGTCTCGCCAGATTTTACTTTTGGGAATCTCCAGCAATTTACAGCCTTTTGAATATCTTCATCAAATTCTTTATATCCCGTAGTCGAAGACACAATTTGGATATCTTTAACTGTGCCGTCCGCAACAATTATCAATTTGAAGACTATTTCGCCTTCAAAATGTTTATCAGGATTTTTCATTAAATACTTGATGCTATATATATGGCGTAAACCTGGAGTGAAAGAAAGCAAGACTTTAAAAACAGATTCTTTGTCAAGCGAGCTTTTTTCAACAACACTTATTTTTTCTCTAACCGGAAAGTCGACAAGGCCTTTCGATTTTGACTGATTTTTTACCGACATACTGGCGACCGCCTTAGGATTTGCCTCATAAACGCCATAAAGAGCCGTCACTCCCGAATCAATCAGTTCTCCGATATTCCTTAGAGAATCCAATCTCTTTTTTTTCTTTTTCTCAAGCAAATTACCATTGTTTTTTTCATCGAAAAATTTTTTCGTATTCCACGGATGATCAAATCTGGCATTTTCCTGCTTGGCAGAATCACCTCTTTTGTCGGAATCACCGCAACCGGCCCACAGCGCCGCTGCAGCCATCAGAACAAACTCCCCAAGGTATTTGCGTAAGAACTTCGCCATAACTTAAGTATATCAAAAAAAGTCAAATTCCCCAATAACTTTTGTTGGAAAAGGTCAATTTTACAGAAAACTCCCTTAAAAAAGTGTATTCAAGCGCACAAAAGTGGGTTGAAAAATGCGCTCGGGGTTTTAGGGGCGGAGCCACTAGGCGTGGGGGTAGCGGAAGACACGGCCGTGCCGTGGCTGAAGCGAGGGGGATACCTCCCCCTTTCGTTATTAACAAAATCCATCCTATTTTTGTAAAAACAAGACACCCCTTGCGTTTCTCAAAAGTTTTTATTATATTAAAAAAGAGATTTTTGACTAACGGTGGAGGTTTCTTGAAAGTTGAGTTTAGAGATAAGGATTTGGAACTTTGTGCTAGGGACGACGCGTACGCAATACGGAGAATGGGCAAAAAACGAGCCGTATGCTACAGAGCTCGAATCAACGCTTTGAAGGCAGTTGAAAATTT
>Ga0247610_10003102_pt1 | contig 18554 bp, 15 predicted proteins | sample 174DNAGHGhighgp2_FD_193483 | JGI IMG/M metagenome (GOLD analysis project Ga0247610, IMG submission 193483) | Sheep rumen microbial communities from Palmerston North, Manawatu-Wanganui, New Zealand - 1742 DNA GHGhigh gp2 | ecosystem: Host-associated > Mammals > Digestive system > Stomach > Rumen... | reverse complement strand
GGGGGCAGAAGGGGGGCAGCGCAGGGGCAGAAGGGGAGGCGCAGGGCGTCGGGGTGTAGGCTACAGTGCGATTTGGGTGGCTACGACGGGGTGTCCGAGGAAGAGGGAGGCGGAGGGTGCGAAAGCTTCGGGGTTTTCTGTTGTGAGGAAGCGTGCTGAGGCCGACGTGGAGAGCTGTGCGGCCATGAGGGGATGGCGGTTAAGGTAGTCTTCGAGACTGGCAGCGACGTACTCGCCCTGAGGGATGATGGTGACATGCTGCGGCGTGTGTCGCCTTATCGACGAAAGGAGCAAAGGGTAATGCGTGCAGCCGAGGATGATGGTGTCTATGAGCGGGTCGCGGGTCATGATGTTGGTGACATGTCGCTCCACGAAGAAGTCTGCGCCCGGCGTGTCGGCCTCTCCGTTCTCTACCAGTGGCACCCACATGGGACAGGGCTCTCCGGTTACGCTGATGTCGGGTGCCGTCTTTGCAATCTCCATCTCGTAGGTGTGGCTGCGTATGGTGCCCTGCGTTGCCATGATGCCCACGTGTCTTGAGCGGGTGAGCCTCCCTACGACCTCTGCTGTAGGTCTTATGATGCCGAGCACGCGTCGGTAGGGGTTGTCGTTGGGGAAGAGCCTCGGCAGGTCACGCTGCTGTATGGTGCGCAGTGCCTTGGCCGAGGCGGTGTTGCATGCGAGGATGATGAGGGGGCATCCCATTCCGAAGAGCTTCTCTACGGCCTGGAGCGTGAACTGATAGACTATCTCGTATGAGCGTGGGCCGTAAGGTGCGCGGGCGTTGTCGCCGAGGTAGAGATAGTCGTATTGCGGCAGGCGCTGCCGTATCTTGTCGAGGATGGTGAGTCCTCCGTAGCCGCTGTCGAAGATGCCTATTGGTGCTGTCACTGCTGATATGTGTCGAGGGTTGATGTCACTGCTGTTTTCTGTCGAGTGAAGATGCCAGTCCGAGTTCTGCGAGCACGGGTTCGTAGAGGTCTGTCCCTGCCGTCGGGTCGATGTACGGGCATGCGTGGTTGTCGGTGTTGATGACGAAGATGAGTCTCTGCCTTGCCGCCACGGCATTGATGGCGGCCGTCAGCTTCTGCTCCACGGGTTTCTGCAGTTCTGCCTGCGCCTCGGCCAGTAGCTGTTGGGCCTTTGTGCGGAACTCCACGCCCTGCTCCATGAGTCCCTGCAGCTCCGTCTGTCGTTTTCGCATGATGCTCTGTGGAAATTCCTTCTGTCCTTGCAGGAACTCCGAGAACTTGCGTTGGAACTCCTCTTCTGCGCGAGCGGCCTCGGCGTCGTACATAGCTTTGAGTTTCTGGAAGTTCTGCTGTGCCTCGTCGTACTCCGGCATTTGCTGGAAGACGGTGGCGTAGCTGATGTATCCGAAGACGGGTTTTGGCTGTTCCTGTGCTGTGGCCGTAGCAGCGAGGGTTATGAGTAGAGCTATTGCCGTGAGTGCGTTGTGTAGTGTTTTCATTGTGTATAGGTGGTATTTTATAGACATATATTCCCGCGCGGCACACGTTTGTGTCCGCACGGGTTATTCTGCGAAGTGATGGTTCTGTTGCGGCGTTACTTTATGCCGAGGGCGTTTTTTATGTCTGCCGAGACGTCCGTCGAGAGCTTCGTGCTGATGTATGGTATTCCGGCCGATGTGTCCATGATATATACGTAGTTGCCCTCGTCGCCGATTTTCTTCACGGCGGTGTTCACCTTCTCATAGATGACCTGCAGCTTCTCCGTGCGTGCCTTCTCGAATGCCTGCTGGTTGTCCTGTGCGCTCTGCTGTATGCGCTGTGAGAGGTCCTGGAGCTCGGCCTCGCGGCGCTGTCTGACGTTGTCGAGTAGGTTGGCCTGCTCCTTCTGGTACTCCTCGTATTTCTTCTGGAACTCGTCCTGCATGCGCTTGATGTCGGCCTCGTACTGTTCGCCGAGTTTCTGCAGCTCGGCCTGTGCTGTGGTGTATTCGGGCATCGAGGGTACGATCTCAGCCATGCTGAAGTGTCCGAACTTCTGCTGTGCGAAGGTGTAGAAAGGTGCCAGCATGAGTAATGCTGCTAAAAGGATTTTTTTCATTGTTGTCGTTGATATAAGTTTTTGATGTTAGTGATTCCTGTGTTTGCTGGTTGTCAGTTGAGTCCCATCTTTGCGAGCACCTCGGCAGAGATGTCAATCTTCGGGGAAGCGAAGATGATGCCGTTGTCGCTGGCTCGGTCGAGTATCAGGCTGTAGCCCTTAGCCTCGCAGATGTCCTTGACGATGGTGTATATCTCGTCTTGTATAGGAGTCATGAGGCTCTCGCGTTTCTTGAAGAGCTCGCCTTCGGGTCCGAAGTACTTCTTCTTGAGGTCGGCGGCCTCCTTCTCCTTTGCCACGATGGCCTCCTCGCGGGCTTTCTTCTGCTCTGCGCTGAGGAAGACGGCCTCGCTCTGGTAGGTCTTGTAGAGGTCTTGTGCCTCCTTGGTGAGAGCCTCCACCTCGGCCTGCCACTTGCGTGAGATCTGGTTGAGCTGCTCGCCGGCGCGCTCGTAGGCGGGCATGTTCTTCAGTATATACTCCATGTCGATGAGTGCGAACTTCTGTGCGTGCAGTGCTGTCCCTCCGAGTGGGATGATGAACATCACGGCGAAGAGAGCTGCCAAATGTCTTAATGTTTTCATAGTGGTTTGGTGATGTTTTTAGAGTTATCGATGGTTGTGTGTCTCAGAATTCCTGTCCGAGTATGAAGTGGAACTGCGACCCGCCGTAGGAGTGTGAGCCGAAGACCTTGTCGAAGCCGTAGGCCCAGTCTATGCCGAGCAGTCCCACCATTGGCAGGAAGATGCGTGCTCCGACTCCTGCCGAGCGTTTCATGTCGAAGGGGTTGAAGTCCCTGATGTTGTTCCATGCGTTGCCGCCTTCGAGGAATGCCAGTCCGTAGATGTTTGTGGAGTTGGAGAGTATGAATGGGTATCTGAGTTCGAGAGTGAAGCGGTCGTAGGCATACCCGTTGTAGCCTCGCGGCGTCAGCGAGCCGTTGTCGTAGCCTCTGAGTCCGATGGTCTCCGTGGCGTAGCTGTAGGAATATCCGCTCATGCCGTCGCCTCCGACGTAGAATGTCTCGAATGGCGAGCGCTTGTCGGGGTTGTAGTGTCCGAGCAGTCCCATCTCCACGCGTGCCATGAGCACGGGGCATTTCTTGCCTCCTGTGAGTGCCACGTATGTGCGGCTCTTGAACTTCCACTTGTGGTACTCTATCCACTGGTACTTGTCCTGCAGCTCCGACTTGTATGTGCTGGCGTTGGGGTTCTGTGCCAGGGCGGCGTAGTTGCGTCCGTCCCAGAGGGAGTATGGCGGTGTGAAGCTTGCCGAGAAGGTGAAGTCCGAGCCGCGACGCGGGTATATAGGGTTGTCCGACGAGTTTCTGGAGAGGGTGAAGTTGAGGCTGATGTTGTTGCAGTTGCCGTTTGAGATGAGGAAGTACTCCCAGTCCTTTAGCGAGTAGCGTGTGTAGCTGAGGTCTGCCGAGAGGGTGAAGTAGTCGTCGGGCCAGGAGAGGCGCTTGCCCCATCCGAGCGAGAAGCCGTAGATCTTGACGTACTTGTCGGGGTCGTAGAAGTTCTCGTAGTAGTTGCCGTTGCTGGAGCCGTAGCCGTAGAGGTAGTTGTAGTATGAGTTATAGACGGAGCTGTTGTAGTAGCGGTCGCTGACGTCGGTCTGCTTGGAGAAGAAAGCCGAGAACTGCAGTGAGTTAGGTCTCTTGCCACCGAACCATGGGTCGAGGTAGCTGATGCTGTAGGCCTGGTAGTAGCGACCGTTGGTCTGTCCGCTGATGCTGAAGGTCTCGCCGTTGCCCTGTGGCAGTATGCCTCGCCGCAGGCCTTTCTTCATGAAGAGGTTCTTGAGGCTGAAGTTGCTGAACTTGAGACCTATCTTACCGATGACGCCCGTCTGTCCGTATCCGAGCGAGAACTCCACCTGGTCGGTGCTCTTGGGTGTGAGGTTCCATGTGAGGTCCACGGTGCCGTTGTTCGGGTTGGGCTTGATGTCGTAGTCTATGGCCTCGGGGTCAAAGTGTCCCATGCTTGCTATCTCGCGGAAGGAGCGCTCCATGGCCTCCTTGGAGAAGAGGTCGCCGGGCTTGTTGCGCAGCTCGCGTCGCACCACCTCCTCATACACGCGGTCGTTGCCGTTGATGGTGACGTGCGAGAGGTAAGCCTGCGTGCCCTCTACGATACGCATCTCGAGGTCCACGCTGTCGCCCACGATGTTCACCTCCACGGGGTCGAGCTGGTAGAAGACGTAGCCGTTGTTGTAGTACTGGTTGCCGATGGCGTCCTCGTCGCTGCGCAGTCGCTTGTCGAGGTGTGTCTGGTCATAGACGTCGCCCTTCTTCATGCGCAGCGTCTTGGTGAGGGCGTCGCTGGTGTAGAGCGTGTTGCCCACCCACTCGATGTTGCGCACGTAGTATTTACGTCCCTCCTCGACGCGGATCACGATGTCCACGCTCTTGTCGTCGTGCGGGCGCACGCTGTCATATACTATACGCGCGTCGCGATAGCCGAGCTGGTTGTACTTCGTGATGAGGTTCTGTTTGTCCTCGCGCCAGCGCTCGTCGATGAACTTCTTCGAGCGGAACCAGCTGCTCATGCGGCCGCGTTCGTGTGTCTTCTTGAAGGCGCCGTTCTTGAAGAGCGTGCCCTTGATCTGCGACTCCTTGAGGTTGTCGTTGCCCAGGACGGTGATGCTGTTCACCTTCACCTTGGCCTTCTTATCGACGTTGATGTCCACGATGGCACGTCCCGGGTCGCTGACGTCGTCGCGCTGCACCACCTCCACGACGGCGTTCTTGAATCCCTTCTCATCGAAGTAGCGCTTCGTGATGCGTCGTGTGCGGTCGATGATGTTCGGCGTGAGGTGTCCCTCGCGCACCAGTCCGAGCCTCGCCTCGAGGTCATCGCGCTCACTTTTCTTCACGCCGTTGTAGTTGATCTGTGCTATGCGCGGGCGTGCTGCGAGCTTGATGTGCAGGAAAGCCGAGTCGGCCACGATGCTGTCCACCGAGATGGCGACGTTGGAGAAGAGTCCGTTGCGCCAGTAGCGGCGTATGGCCTGCGTGATCTCCTCGCCGGGGATGGTGATACGCTGCCCCTTGGAGAGTCCCGAGAGGCCTATGAGCACGAAGTTGTCGTAGGCCGTCACGCCCTCCACGGTGATGTCGCCGATGACGTACTTCTGCGGTGTGCGCGAGTAGTCGATGACGGGGTTCACCTGTCGCTCCTCCTGCGCGCAGAGCCCGGCGCCCGTGCGTGTTGCTGCCTGTGCTATGAGTGCGAGCAGTGTGAGTATTATTATTCTTGCGTTGTGTCTCACTGTATTGGTATGTCACGTTATCACTGTTCGGTATTCTCGTCGTGGCGTGCGGCGCCGGCGGCGTCCTCGTCCTCCACCTGCTCGCCTGTCTTGCCGAAGCGTCGCTGTCGGCTCTGGTAGTCGGCGATGGCGCGGTGCAGGTCGTCGGCTCCGAAGTCGGGCCAGAAGGTGTCTGTGAAGTATAGCTCGGCGTATGCTATCTGCCACAGCAGGAAGTTGCTGATGCGCTGCTCGCCTCCTGTGCGTATGAGCAGGTCGGGGTCGGGCATGAAAGCCGTCTGCATGTATCTGTCCACGAGCTGCTCGTCGATGTCGTCCTCACTCTTGCCTTCGCCCATAGGTCCCTGCATGTCGATGCAGATGTCGCGGCATGCCTTGGCAATCTCCCAGCGCGCCGAGTAGCTCAGTGCCACGACCATTGTCATGGCGCTGTTGGAGCTTGTGCGCTGCTCCACCTCGCTGAGGCGCTGCTGCACGTCGCCGGGCAGGCGGTAGCGGTCGCCGATGACGCGGAACCTGACGTTGTTCTTCATGAATATCTCCTCCTCGAGGCTTGTGAGCACGAGGTTCATGAGGGCTGTCACCTCCTCGGCGGGGCGGTTCCAGTTCTCGGTGGAGAAGGTGTAGAGTGTCAGGAACTTCACTCCCAGTCGCGTGCACTCGCTGGTGATGCGCCTCACGGCCTCCACGCCCTCGACGTGTCCGGCCGTGCGCGGCAGCCCCTTGGCCTTGGCCCACCGTCCGTTGCCGTCCATGATGATGGCGATGTGCCGTGGTATGCGTGTGGTGTCTAATTGTTGCATTTGCGGTATTTGGGTGATATGTCGTAGGTTATGAAGACGAAGGCGAGCATGTAGCAGTCTTTGTTCTTGAACATGCCGCTCTTGATGCCGTAGGGGTCTTTGAGCAGCGGTCGCTGTCCGTTGTCGTCGAGGCGGTCGGTGGTGGTGAACCTCACCGTCCATTCCAGGCCGAGGTTGAGCCTGGGCCTCACCTTGTAGCGGAAGCCCACGCCGAGGGGTATGTTCATGCCCCCTGCCGCAGGCCCTCCGCCGCCCATTCCCACCGTCACTCCCACGCCGGCCAGGAGGTATGGTGTCCATGGCGAGAGGCCCTTGTAGGCCTCGCCGCGGCCGTAGCCCAGGAAGTTGAACTCGAACTGCAGTCCGAGGTCGAGGATGTTGCGCCCGAAGCGCCTGTCCTGTGCCGGCGTTCCGCCCTCGGGGGTCTCGCTGCCGGCGTCGGTGGGGTAGAACTGCCCTTTCGTGGTGCCGCTGATGTGGCCCATGCCGAGGTTGGCCTTGAGCACCATGCGCGGGTTGAAGTTGTAGCGCCACAGCAGGGTGCCCATGAATCCCGGCCGGCTGAGGAAGCCGCCCCCGGCATCGCCGATGTATGAGCTCAGCCCTATGCCGCCGCCTATCTCCTGCTGGTACATCAGCAGCTCACCGTTCTGCGCGCGGGCCGTGACGGCAGTCGCGGCGACGGCAGCTATTATGGCGAGTCGGCGCAGCATGTCGGTGCGGTGGCGTTTAGCTGCCATAGCCGTTGCGGCAGAGCGTCCAGCACACGTCGCCCACGCGGAGCCAGATGTAGCCGTCGTGGGCCACGGCCTCCATGGCCAGCGGCGTGCCGTCGGCAGCCTGTAGCACGAGTGCGGAGGGGTATTTGATGGCGGCATCGGGCTTCCATGTTATGCCGTTGTCGCTGCTCACGCTGATGATGTCGGAGCCCTCCACGAAGGCCACGAGGCGGTTCTCATAGCGCACGATGTGGGGGCGTGTGTAAGCCACGAGGCCGTAGGGGTTGTCGGGCGAGAGGTCCAGACGCATCCATTCGCCGTCGCCGAAGCCGTCGGCCAGACAGCTCCACATCGTCAGCGGCACGGAGTCGATGGCGTCCCGGTGGCGGCAGGCCAGCAGCACGCGCCAGTTGCCGTTGGCCTGGCGGTAGGCCACGGTGTCGATGATGTCATACTCGGAGGTGACGGCCTCGGGGGCGCGCCACGACGGCATGTCCGCGACGTCGGCACCGTCGGCAGCGGGCATGGGCTCGGTGGCGACGGTCCACGTGTAGGCATCGGGGTCGAGGTCATAGACGCTGAGACTCACGGTGTAGTCGCGGCGCGACCTGCCGTCGGTGGAGAGCACGCGGTAGATGCGCGGCGTGGTGAAGTCTATGCTGTCCTTGGAGTCGTAGGCCACCCACGTCGTGGTGTCGTTGGCAGGGGCGTGGACGAGGGCGCCCACGAAGTCCACCGTCGTCAGCACACGGTTTGTGCGCGCTCCCGTGGGCAGAGGCTTGACCAGCGTCACCGTCTGGCTGCGCTGATCGACCATCATGGGGTATGCCGCGCCCGAGAATGCCACCAGGTATGTGGTGTCCCTGCCCGTGGTCCTCGACTGGGAGTTTATGGCACGCGACATCTGTCCGAGCGTGAAGCTGCGTATGTAGCAGTTGTCGGTCAGCACGGACTCATCGTCACTGTTCTTCGAGCAAGATGCTGCCGCGAGCACCAGTGTCAGCGCCACCACGGCATATAGGTATCTGTTCATCGTTGCGAGTGTCATGAAAAAAAAGCGGGGCAAAGTTAGGTAAAAAGTCTGGAGTTTCGGCCCTTGACAGCGAAGATTTTGCGTTTCGGGGCTAAAGTTTAGCGTTTTTATGCAAGGCACGCGCGCGTTTTAAGCAAAGTTAACGTGCAGAGGGCGCCCTTTCGTGTCGGCAGGGAGACGCGGAGCCGCCACGCCGCCGCCCAGCACGATGTCGCTGCGCTCCACGTAGGCCTCGTCCCAGATGCCGCTGTCGATGAACGTCTGCAGCGTCTGTCCACCGCCCTCCACGAGCAGCGACTGCACGCCCCGGCGGTGCAGGGCGGCGAGCATCTCCGCCGGCGAGGCGAAGACCTCGGGGCCTCCCGGCGTGGCCGTCATGGTGGTGCTGAGGACGCAGCGCAGGGGCGACGTCCCGGGCCACAGGCGTGTGGTGAGCGCCGGCGCGTCGAGCTGCCATGTGCGGCGTCCCACGGCGATGGCCTGGTGTGTGGCGCGCAGGCGGTGCACGAGGGTCTGTGTCCACTCCGACGAGAAGTGCACGGGGTCGCCGTCGGCACGGCTGTCGCGCCAGCGGTCTATGTAGCCGTCGGCACTCTCGGCCCACTTCAGCGTCACCCACGGCCGCCGGCGTGTGTGGAAGGTGATGAAACGGCGGTTCAGGCGGAGGCACTCGGCCTCGAGCACGCCGACATCAACCTCTATGCCTGCCTCCCGCAGACGCGCTATGCCGCGGCCCTGAACCTCGGCAAAGGGGTCCACGCAGCCCACCACGACGCGCCGGAACCTCTTCTGAACCAGCAGCTCGGCACAGGGCGGCGTGCGGCCCCAGTGTGAGCAGGGCTCGAGGCTGACGTAGATGGTGCTCTCGGGCAGCAGCCGGGCGTCGGCGGCCGCCACAGAGGCCACAGCATTGACCTCGGCATGGGGGCCGCCGCAGCGACGGTGCCAACCCTCGCCGATGATGCGCCCCCGGTGCACGATGACGGCTCCCACCATGGGGTTGGGCGGAGCGCCCTGAAGGCCGTGGCGGGCCAGCTCCAGGCAGCGACGCATGTAGAGCTCGTCGGCGGCAGAGCCGCAGGATGCTGATGTCGGATTGTAGGACATAAGTGCTTATTTTTGCTGTTTCGCTTGGCATTGTGGACGGGAAACCGTACCTTTGCGCCATGAATTACCGCAAGCTCACCGCCGCGCTGTCAGGGCTCTACGATGCCCGTGAGGCTCAGGCCATTGCACGCCTCGTGATGGAGGAGCGCTACGGGCTCACGCTCACCGACCTCGCCATGGGTCGCGACGACAGCCTCTCACTATTAGAACGCAAAGACCTCGAAATTATTGCGTCACGACTCGCCAAAGGATGCCCCGTGCAGCACATTCTCGGATATGCACCCTTCTGCGGACGACGCTTCGAGGTGAATGCCGACGTGCTCATACCGCGCCCCGAGACGGAGGCCATGCCACGACTCGTGGCAGAGGCCATGCCACGACTCGTGGCGGAGGCTGCGGGCAGCAGCACTAAGGATGCCGCCGACGGCATGCCACGGCGCATCCTGGACATCGGCACCGGCAGCGGCTGCATAGCCATAACGCTCGCACTGCAATACCCGCAGGCCAGCGTGACGGCCATCGACATCAGCAGCGCAGCACTGGCCACGGCGCAGCGCAACGCCCACAGCCTCGGGGCCGCGAACGTGACGTTCGTCTGCCACGACGCCCTGCACACGGACACCTTGCTACAGGTGCTGGCGCAGCAGGCACCGCCACGCTTCGACATCATCGTCAGCAACCCGCCATACGTCATGCAGAGCGAGGCGGCAGGGATGCACCCCAACGTCGTCGGCCACGAACCCGCCACGGCGCTCTTCGTGCCCGACGACGACCCGCTGCGCTTCTACCGCGCCATAGCCGCCACGGCAGAGGCCACACTGACCGACAGCGGCATCGCCGTGGTGGAGACCAACGCCGCCATGCCCGACGCCACGGCACAGCTCTTCGCCGCGAGGGGCTTCGACACCGACATCCGCGACGACTGCTACGGCCGACGGCGATTCGTGGTGGCGCGACGCAGGCATACCTAATAGTGATGATTTTGCGGCCAGAGGTGCACTTTTTATTGCATACCGCTTGCACGTGACAGCGCAAAGTGCTACCTTTGCGGCCTAACCGCAAAACAACAACGACATGAACCTCTCAGAGATAAAGACAGGACAGCAAGCCGTCATCGTCAAGGTGCACGGACACGGAGGCTTCCGCAAGCGCATCGTGGAGATGGGCTTCATAAAGGGACAGACGGTTAAGGTGCTGCTCAACGCGCCGCTGCAGGATCCCGTAAAGTACAAGGTCATGGGCTATGAGGTGAGCCTCAGGAGGGCTGAGGCCGAGCTCATAGAGGTGAAAAGCCCCGGCAACGACAGCGACAAGGGCGCCGACACAGGGTCGGGAAAGGTATATACCGTCGAGGACGAGGCCGCCGCGGCACACGCCGCGGCGCGCGCCGCCGGAGGCCCGGCCCCCGACACCGACGAGGCCATCACCGTGGCCCTCATAGGCAACCCCAACTGCGGCAAGACATCGCTCTTCAACTTCGCCAGCGGAGCTCACGCACGCGTGGGCAACTACAGCGGTGTCACCGTGGATGCCACAGAGGCAACGGCACACTTCGAGGGACGCACGCTGCTGCTCACCGACCTCCCGGGGACGTACTCACTATCATGCTACTCGCCCGAGGAGCTGTACGTGCGCCGACAACTCGCCGACAACTCGCCGGACGTCATCGTCAACGTCATCGACGCATCGAACCTCGAACGCAACCTATACCTCACCACGCAGCTCGTGGACATGGACCTCAGGATGGTGTGCGCCTTCAACATGTACGACGAGTTCGAACGGCGGGGCGACCACGTGGACCTGGCGACACTCGAACGCCTGCTCGGAGTGCCCATCGTGCCAACGTCGTTCAAGAGCGGACACGGCGTGGCAGAGCTGATGCGCACGGTGGTGGAGGTGGCCGACGACAGGAACGACGTGTCACGCCACATACACATACCCTACGGCCACGAGATAGAGGACGGCATACGCCACATACAGCACTACCTGAAGCTCGACGAGCACCTCGCATCGAGGTTCTCAACCCGATACCTGGCCATCAAGATGCTCGAACACGATGCCGACGTCACGGCCTTCGTGGAGCAACATGTGGAGAGCGAGCACCGCAGCGACCACCGCCAGCAGCTCTTGGCGGCACGCGACTACGCCTGCGCACGCGTGCTCGAAGAGACAGGCACCGACTCCGAGACGGCAATCATGGATGCCAAGTACGGATTCATACACGGAGCACTCAAAGAGGCCGGCTACGCCACTGGCACGAAGGCCGACACCTACCGCACCACCCACCGGCTCGACAGCATGCTCTCGCACAAGTACCTGGGATTCCCAATATTCTTCCTCATACTCTTCCTCATGTTCGAGGCCACATTCGTGCTCGGACAGTACCCCATGGACTGGATAGAGGCCGCCGTGGAGGGACTCGGACAGTGGGTGACGACGGCCATGGCCGACGGCCCGCTGAGGTCCATGCTCGTGGACGGCGTCATAGGGGGCGTGGGCTCCGTGATAGTGTTCCTCCCACAGATACTCATACTTTATACCTTCATCTCATTCATGGAGGACTCCGGCTACATGGCCCGGGCGGCATTCATCATGGACCGTCTCATGCACGGCATGGGCCTCCACGGCAAGTCGTTCATACCGCTCATCATGGCTTTCGGGTGCAACGTCCCGGCCGTCATGGCCACACGCACCATAGAGAGCCGGCGCTCACGCATCATCACCATGATGATACTGCCGTTCATGTCGTGCTCGGCACGACTGCCGATCTACATCATGATTGTCGGCATCTTCTTCCAGCAAAGCCAGAGGGCACTCGTGCTCATCTCGCTATACCTGACGGGCATCATCATGGCCGTGCTCATGAGCAACATCTTCGCCAGGTGCGTGATGGGAGGCGAGGACACGCCCTTCGTCATGGAACTGCCGCCATACCGCTGGCCCACGGCAAAGGCCGTGTGGCGACACACATGGGAGAAAGGCAAGGAGTACCTCAAGAAGATGGGAGGCATCATCCTCGTGGCGAGCATCTTAGTATGGGCTCTGAGCTACTTCCCCCACAACGACAAGGCCGACCAGCAGACGGCGATGGAGAGCTCGTACCTCGGACGCTTCGGCAAGGCCATAGAACCCGTCTTCGCCCCCCAGGGCTTCAACTGGAAGCTCGACGTGAGCATCCTCTCCGGAGTCGGCGCCAAAGAGATTGTGGCATCGACACTCGGCGTCCTCTACTCCGAAAACGCCAATGGCGAAGGCGACGACGGGGATGCCGACGCCGACTCCTCTGAAACCGCCGACCCCGCCGACCTCTCCGACTTCTCCGAGCTCTCCGAAAGCTCGCGCTTCACAAAGATAGGCAACATCATGCGCGCAGAGGGCATAACGCCCGGCACAGCCTACGCATACCTCATCTTCGTGCTCCTATACTTCCCATGCATAGCGACCATCGTGGCCATCAAGAACGAGACGGCATCATGGCGATGGGCACTCACCGCTGCCATCTACACCACTGCCGTGGCATGGGGCGCATCGGCACTCGCAGCAATGATAGCACGCGCCATCTGCTGACACCGCCGGGGGGCAGTGAGCAGGAACCCGTTTACAGTGAGCTGAACTCCGTTTACAGTGAGCAGAACCCCGTTTACAGTGAGCTGAACTCCGTTTTACAGTGAGCAGGACCACGTTTACAGTGAGCTGAACTCCGTTTTACAGTGAGCTGAACTCCGTTTTACAGTGAGCAGAACCCCGGAGGGGTGGCATATCACAGCCAGGGGCTGACGCCTCTGGCTGTTCATCTTATGAAGGCTATTTTTGCGGCCACGGCCTGCTTGCCGTCGGGCTGTGTGGCAATGACGAGGTAAACGCCTGATGCCGGCCGGCGCCCCGTCTGCGTGCGTCCGTTCCACGTGAACATGCCCCCGTTGGAGGTGCCGCTCCACACCGTCTGCCCTGCCGATGTGACAATCTTGACATCGCTGCCGGCGGCAATTCCGCGTATGGCGATGGGGCCGTTGTAGTCAGGGCGCACGGGGTTGGGATAGACGAGCAGGTCGTCGTCCGACGGGTTCTCTATGCCCTCTGTGGCATCTGACATGTAGCTGCATAGCCCTTTTGCCGTGGCGAACATCACCATGCCGTTGTGCGGGTTGATGGCTATGCCGTTGATGTTGTTGTCGAGCAGCGGCGAGTTGTCTGTCGTGAAGTGCAGCAGCTGCTGCTGCGAGTCGGCGCTGACGAGATAGACGCCGTTGCCGATGGTGCCCACCCACTTGCGGTTGGCGCCGTCCACGGCGATGCACATCACGGGTGTGTTGGCAAGGAGGTAGTCGGCGAGGCCGCTGCCGTCGTTGCGTGCCACCTTGACCTGCTCGAAGGTGAAGTCGGAGTCCATGTAGCCTTCGGGGTTGCTGACGACGAAGAGTCCCATCTCCGTGCCGAACCAGATGTTGCCGTCGTGGTCTTCGGCCATTCCGTAGAACTCGTTGGGGCCGTATGACGTGTTGTCCTGGTTGACGATCTGTGTGCGCAGGAAGTGGCGGTCGTCGCCGACGTTGTCGATGGTGCCGTTGTAGTTGAGGCAGAAGAGTCCGCGCCCGTCGAGGCGTCGGCTTGTCATCCACGCCCATCCCCTGCTGTCGAAGAGCAGGTGGTCGATGGCTGACGTCCCGGCTATCTCGGGATAGTAGAGCGACGCCCATGTGCCGTTGGGGCGCATGATGCGTATGATGGTGTCTTGCGATGAGTTGAGCACCCACAGGTTGCCGTCGGGGTCGTAGCGTGTGCCGCTTGCCACGACGTACCATTTGGGGTGTGCGTTGTCGGGCAGTATGCTTCGCAGGGGGCTGTTGCCGAGTGTGATGTGCCCTACGCACTCTGTGCCCCGGAACTCGTAGATGCCGTCGCGTGCCGTGCACACATAGTGGTGCTCGGCGTCGCGAGGGTCCTCGGCGATGTCGGTGGCGTTGACGTAGATGTCGTCGGGGTCGAAGGCCATGGCTCCGCGGTAGTCGAAGTTGCGCCATGTGCCGTCGGGTTCGAGCATCATGGCCGTGCCGGGGTATGTGGCATAGCCGTAGTTGACGGAGCCTCCGGTGGCGAGGAGACGGTTGCCGACGTATTCCACGTGGTGGGCGTAGTCGTGGTCGGGGCTGTTGAGCTGTATGCGGCTCTTCTCGAGCGTGAAGGTGCCGTCGTCATGCAGGGTGTAGGCCTGCAGCCCGTCGAGTCCGTCGCTGGCCCAGTAGGTGTTGCCGGAGGCATGGCGCATGTCGGTGCATGCGAAGGTGCCTTCGTGGCGTTTGTACTCTGTGGCCGACGTGTAGATGTCCATGACGGTGGCGCTGCCGATGATGAGCTGATCGCCACTGACGCTGAACACGGTGGGCTTGTAAATATGCCTGACGGCAAAGGCGTTGCCGTCGGCGGCCGACCAGCACAGGTAGTCGCCGTTCATGCACATCACGCGGCCGCCGAAGGAGAGCATGTTCGTGGAGCTCTTGATGGCCGTGTTGACACACTGCCAGTTGGAGGGGTCCTGAAGGTTGTCGGAGAGCCTGCCGCGCCACACGCCTTCGGGTGTGACGGCAAAGATGCTGGTGCCGTCGCTGGCTGCCGAGCGTATGGTCTTCTGGATGTCGTAGGTGTTGAGGATGACGGCGTTAGCCATATCTACCACTACGATGCCGACGTTGGTGGTGAGGTATGCGTTCTTGCCAAAGACGCTGAGTGCCGTCACGGCGATGTTCTGGCGGGCGCTGTTTTTCAGCTGTGCGAGGTTCACGACGTCGTTGTCGTCGTCGATGGCGAGGAGGTCGATGTTGCTGTTGTCATACACGAGGATGATGCGCTTGGCCTCGGCGCTGTAGTCCATCAGGCTGATGTTGACGTCGTTGAGCTGGTGCAGGCAGTCGAAGGCGGTGATGCTCTCGTCGTCGGTGTCATAGGCCATCAGCTTCCTCTCCATGAGGGCATACACCTTATGGCCGACGGGTATGTTCTTTGTGGCTGTGGTATATGACGGATAGACGTGCCATGTGCCGAGGGCCTGTCCCTGCGCGTGCAGGGGTGCCAGCAGCATGGCTATGAGTGCTGAGAGCAGGGTCGCGGTGTGTATGCTCCGCTGTGCGATGTCGTTAGAGGGTGTCATGGCCGATGGTTTATGGTGTGTGTGAATGTCGTGAGGCATGCGTGCGGCGTGCGGCATTGGCGTCTGCCGTCAGCGGACCTCGGCGGCAAGAGTCTCGAGCAGGTCGGCGAGCTTCTGCGTGGCTCGTCCGCGATGGCTGATGGCATTCTTGGCGTCGGCGTCCATCTCGGCGAAGGCGGTGTCGCAGCCCGAGGGGCGGAACACGGGGTCGTAGCCGAAGCCGTGACTGCCGTGGCGCTCGCGCAGGATGTCGCCCTCCACGATGCCTTCCACGAGATGCTCCTCACCTTTATATATTAACGCGATGACGGTGCGAAATCGTGCGCCGCGCTGTGTTATTTTTTCTAAATTATGCAGCAGGCATGCCATGTTGGCATCGCTGTCGTGAGTCTGGCCCCACCCCTGCTGCTCGGCATAGCGGGCGGTGTGCACGCCGGGGGCTCCGCCGAGGGCGTTGACTTCGAGGCCTGTGTCGTCGGCAAAGCAGTCGCAGCCGTAGCGGCTGCTGACGTAGCGGGCTTTCTGCAGGGCGTTGCCCTCGAGGGTGTCGGACGTCTCGGGGATGTCCTCGTGGCAGCCGATGTCGCTCAGGGAGAGCACCTCGAAGGCCGGGCCGAGGATCTGTCGCACCTCCGAGAGCTTGTGTGCGTTGTTGGTGGCAAAGACGAGTTTCATGGGTCGTGTGTTTAATTGTCAGCTCTTGATGTGGTCGAAGCCCTCGCCATAGACGCCTTCGACCTTTGTCTGCGAGACGAAGGCCTTGGGGTCGATGTGCTTGATGAGGCGGAAGATGTTGCCGCTCTCGCGCCCGCGCGCCATGACGATGAGCACGTGGCGCGATGCCTTGCTGTAGAAGCCTTCGCCGTAGAGCACCGTGGCGCCGCGCCCTATCTCGTCGCTGATGGTCTTGGCAATCTCCTCGTAGTGGTCGCTGATGATGGTGAACTGCACGCTCTGCGTGGCCGAGTTCATGGTGTATTCGAGCATCACCATGGAGATGAGCAGCACGCAGTAGCCGATGACCACCTTGTGCCAGTCGCCAAGCACGAGGAAACCCGAGGTGACGATGGTGAAGTCCATCCACATGATGATGCGCCCCATGGAGAACGACTTGTACTTGTTGATGATGCTGGCGATGATGTCGGTGCCGCCGGTGGAGCCGTTGTTGATGAACACGATGGCCAGGCCCGTACCTTCGAGGCAGCCGCCAAGCACGGCTGCCATGAAGTCCTCGTCGTTGGCAAGGCGCGGCAGCGTGCCGTCGGGCAGCATGATGAGTTTCTGTATCACCTCGAGCATCAGCGTGATGCATAGCACCGCGTATATGGTCTTGGCAAAGTACTTGAAGCCCAGCACCCTGAGGCCGATGAGCAGCAGGCCCACGTTGATGACGAAGTAGGAGTACTGCGTGGGTATGCCTGTGCCGTAGTAGATGAGTGCTGCTATGCCCGTGCAGCCGCCGGGGATGAACTGGTAGGGCAGCATGAAGAAGCAGAAGCCGATGCAGTAGAGCGTGCAGCCGATGTAGATGAAGATGTAGTCCTTCACCTCGTCCCAGATGTGAATGTGAGGAATTGGCATGTGAGGAAAATGAAGAAGTCCCGCTGCCCTGCCCCACGCGGCGTTGAGGCAGGGTGGCGGCGGTGTTTGCTAATAGTTGTTCGTAATCATTGGTCGAGGGCGGAGCCGTGCCGCGGGTGGAGGCGTGGCTGCGGGGCTCACTTCACCACGAGGTTCACCATGCGTCCGGGCACGATGATGACCTTGACGATCTGCTTGCCGTCGAGGTATTTTGGCGTCTGCTCGTGGCCGCGCACCGTGGCCTCGATGGTGGCGTTGTCGGTGCCGGCGGGGAAGTCTATGCCGAAGCGTGTCTTGCCGTTGAAGGCCACCATCATCTTCACCGTGTCCTCCACGAGGGCGCTCGCGTCGAACTGCGGCCATGCGGCGTCGCACACGCTGCTGTTGTTGCCCAGCGCGTGCCACAGCTCCTCGGCTATGTGGGGCGCAAAGGGGGCGATGAGTGCCACCACGGGTTCGAGCACGGCGCGTTTGCGGCAGTGGAGCTGCGCCAGTTCGTTGGTGGCTATCATGAAGGCAGGGATGCTCGTGTTGTAGGAGAAGGCCTCGATGTCCTCCGTCACCTTCTTGATGAGCTTGTGCAGGACCTTCAGCTCGGCCTTCGTGGGCTCGCCGTCGGTGGCAGCGAAGGTGTCCTTGTCCCAGAAGAGGTTCCAGAACTTCTTGAGGAAGCGGAAGCAGCCGTCGATGCCGGCCACGTCCCAGGGCTTGGACTGCTCGATGGGTCCGAGGAACATCTCGTAGAGGCGCAGCGTGTCGGCGCCGTAGCTCTCGCAGATGTCGTCGGGGTTGACGACGTTGTACTTCGACTTGGACATCTTCTCGATGGCCTGGCTGACGAGGAACTGCCCGGCAGCGTTAGCGACGAACTCGCCGTCGCGGAACTCGGGCGTCCACTGGCGTATCTTCTCCACGTTGAGCACGTTGCCGCTCACCATGCTGATGTCGGCATACACGGGGTCGGCCTCGGTGCCTTGGTAGGTGTATATGTTCTTCTTGCGGGCGTCGTCGTAGTGCTCGTCGAGCAGGTCGAAGCTCACGAAGCGGTTGGTGCCGCGCAGACGATAGACAAAGCTCGACCATCCCTGAATCATGCCTTGGTTGATGAGCTTGCGGAAGGGCTCTTCCTTGCAGCTCACGCCGAGGTCGAAGAGGAACTTGTTCCAGAAACGCGAGTATATGAGGTGGCCGGTGGCGTGCTCCGAGCCTCCTACGTATAGGTCCACGGCCTGCCAGTAGGCATCAGCCTCGGGGCTCACCAGCGCCCGGTCGTTGTGCGGGTCCATGTAGCGCAGGTAGTAGGCCGACGAGCCGGCGAAGCCCGGCATGGTGTTCAGCTCGAGGGGGAAGACGGCCTCGTTGTCGATGGTCGCGCAGTCGGCGACGCTGTTGGTGCGCGTGTCCCACGCCCAGCGGCGTGCGTTGCCCAACGGCGGCTCGCCGGTGGTGGTGGGCAGGAACTTGTCCACCTCGGGCAGCTCCAGCGGCAGGCACTCGGCTGGCAGCATCTGCGGCATGCCGTCGCGGTAGTACACGGGGAAGGGCTCGCCCCAGTAGCGCTGGCGCGAGAAGATGGCGTCGCGCAGACGGTAGTTCACCTTCACGCGGCCCAGGGCGTGGGCCTTGACGAAGCGCTTGGTCTCGGCGATGGCCTCCTTGATGGTCATGCCGTTGAGCACGAGGCGCTCGCCGTCGTAGGCCACGCTGCCGTCGGCCGTGCGCGGCGAGTTCATCACGATGCCCTCCTTGGCGTCGTAGCTCTCCTGGCTCACGTCTGCACCCTCCACCAGCGGTATGATGGGCAGGTCGAAGTGGCGCGC
>Ga0247610_10003099_pt1 | contig 18561 bp, 14 predicted proteins | sample 174DNAGHGhighgp2_FD_193483 | JGI IMG/M metagenome (GOLD analysis project Ga0247610, IMG submission 193483) | Sheep rumen microbial communities from Palmerston North, Manawatu-Wanganui, New Zealand - 1742 DNA GHGhigh gp2 | ecosystem: Host-associated > Mammals > Digestive system > Stomach > Rumen... | reverse complement strand
TGCTCTTGCCGAAATTCATGACTACGGTATCGCTGATGGCTACCTTCTCACACGTCGAGCGCAACGCCTTGGTGATATCGCCACGAATGGCATCGACGTCAATATTCACGGTCTTGGCATGCCCTGAGAGCACTGTCAAGCAGGCCAACATGACAAAGCAACTGTATTTCAAGAACTGTTTCATAGTCATTCCTCGTTTTTTTCTGTTAGACGGATTTACAAAGGTAGCGTTTATTTCCCAATTACACCAATTGTGAAATCAGGAATTTGAAAACAATCGTTGACGAGGATAGTGATTATTTCCTGGACGTCAAGACCTGTGATAGAATCTGGTTGAGGGAGGAGCAGAGGGCTTCGGACGTGTATTCACGGTCATACAGGGGGCGGGTGCTGGCATCGGGCGATTGCAGCGAGCGGGTAATAGCGGCGGCTAGAGATTCGCTGTCGCCGGTCGTGAAAAACTCCACACCCGCACTGCCGTCACAGCTCTGCTTGAAGAAAGGCAGGTCACTCAACACCATTGGTTTATCAAAATAACTTGCGATGCTCGCCACGCCGCTTTGCGTCGCTGAGATATAGGGATAAACAACCACTGCAGCACGTGAAAACAGGTCTTTCAACTCGCTGTCATCAATAAAACGGTTGAGAAAAATGAGAAATTCCTCGTCCTCGCTGTTACGCTCGAAATAGATATAGCCTGCACCCGCTATCACGAGAGGATGCTGCTGCAACTCGCGATGGGACCTGTAAGCCTCATAGAGCAAGTGGACACCCTTGTACAGCTGCAGGTTGCCGAAGAACAGGATATAGCCGTCGGGGACATCGGCAAGTTCAGGCACACGGGCATTGCCCTGGACGATGGCATCGGTGACCAGGGTGGGGAAGGGGGCGTAATACACGTTGTGATAGGGGAACTGCTCCTTGACCAGCTGCTGTTGCGGCTTGCTGTTGGTAATCTGGTGGCGCGTCATCCTGATGAGGCGGCGCTGCGGCCATGCCACGAGCAATTGGTGCTTGAGCCATGTCACCACGCCGTCAAACTTGGAATCATGTCCCACGGCATCGTGGATGGTGTACAACAGTGGCGCCATGTGTTGCAACTGCTGGCAACCGTTCACCAGCACAAGTTCCCCTGTGAGGGAATAGATGAGCTGGATGCCGCCATCGGCAATTATCTGTTTGATGGTATCGAATAACCGTGACGGCCAGAACCTGAACGCCAGTTTCTTGAATTTGGAAACGGGATAATCAACCCAAGTGATACTGTCGGCTGGCAGGTCGTCAAAATCGTGTTTTACACTATCGTCCTTGGCAACGATAAGCACATGGTCGCCCGGCTGCCACAGGGCGTGGATGATGGTGTCGGCATAGGGCCGCATTCCTGCGGCATACTCGGTGGCAATGAACAATATGTGCTGCGAGGCGTTTCTCATTCAGGCTCCTGGGTTGTGGGTGGCTCTTGTTGCGCCTGCTCTTGCTGTTCGTGCTCTTGTTGCGCCTCGACGTTCTCGGCTATCTGGCGGCGCCGGGCCGACTCGACCGTCTCAAACTCGGGGTGCACCTCCTTGCTGTAATGCCTGTTGAGCGACAAGGCAAAGAACATCAGCGACAGGTTGAGCACATGGGGGCTTAGAGGCGCCCAGTCGCTACTGCCCTGCACAAGCCAACAGCAAACGATGCCAAAACCTGTGATATTCAGAATGTTATAGTAGCGGTTGCGGGATAGGCGCGTTCGTCGCTTGAAGGTCGCAATATAGTAGATGACAAAGCCCATAATGGGCAGGTAGCCAATCAGTCCCAGCTCCACAATCATGATAATCCAGATGTTGTGGATGGGAGTGACAAAGAAGTAATCCTCGGGGCGCCAGATACCGCTCATGTCAAACACCTGCTCGAAGACGACCGCCGAGGTGTGCTCCGTGAGATAAAACAGGTGGTTGTTCATGCTCACGCCAATCAGGGGGTGGTCCATGAAAATTTCATAGCCGCAGTAATAGTGCATCAGACGAGACGTGGTCATTTCGTCCAGGTTCTCAACGTCGCTGAACAGGAAGTTCAAGGGACCTGAAATCAGCAGGGCGACCAGGATGGCAAAGGGGATGATGGCCTTGAGAAAACTCTGCATGCTGATGAGTTTGTAACGCCGGTACACATAGAACACGACGATGGCAATCATTGCCATGATAATCGATACCAACGCACTGCGGCTGGCGCTCAAGACGATGACAAGGAATGCCATGCCCGCAAGAATGATGCTCGTGCGGCGCTTGAAATTGGTGAGGAAACACGCCAGGAAGAACGTGAAGTAATAGGAGGCGTAGGTGCCCAGCACGTTAGGGTGTCCCATCGTGCCCACGGCGCCCACACGTTCTTCGCTTCTCGTCGAGGCATCGCTGTCAAATATCTTGACGGCAATTTCCATGTCCAGCACGGGGTAGCAGATGGCGAGCAGGAAGTGCAGTGCCACGGTTACCGCCAATCCCAGGAAAATGCCGTTAATCACCGTCTTTACCGAGAAACAGTTGGCAAACAGGTAGATGAACACGGCAAACGAGAGGCAGTAAATCACCTCGATGATGGAATGGACGCGGGATATGCCGAACGGGTTGACCAGCGTATAGGCGGCATAGGCCGAGAAGAGCAATGCCAGCACCAGATTGGGACGGCGGATGCGCCATGATTTCTCGACAGCAATAATCCACACCAGCAGGAAGGAAAGGAGATAGAAGGGCCAAATGCCTCCCGAGGGACCGAAAGAGCCACCCTGGCTGTCCTCGCCACCGGCGTTGACATAAGGGATGTACAATCGGGCAAAACAGCATGAAAAGGTATAAAGGGCTATGACGATCTTATAGGCGTTCTGCTTGCTCAAGCGTGTGCCTTCACGTGCGATGAAGAACATCAACGCGAAGACCAAGGTCGCCAATATGACCAATCGATCCATACTGCCCTTACTGCTGTATCAGGTTTATTCCTCGTCTTTGGTCTTGCCGTAACCGTAGCCGTAGGTATTGTCGCTCGACGGCTTGGTGTCGTTGAGCACAACGCACATATTCTTGAGCTGCTCGTTGGCTGAAATGCGGTTCATGAACTTGATGTGATTGCGGCGGGTATAGTTGGCGCGGGTCACATAGACAGTTGCGTTGGTATATTTGTCCAGGGCAAAACTGTCGCTCACTTGGGCCACAGGGGCCGAGTCAACAATGATGACGTCATACTGCTCGCGCAGGTCGCGGAAGAAGTCCTTCACGCGGTCACCGAGCAACAACTCCGACGGGTTGGGCGGGATGGCACCACCGACGAACACGTCAAGCCCTTTCACCTCCTTGCAAGGCTGGGCAATCTGCTCCAGGCTGACATCGCTGCGCGACAGGTAGGAGGTCACGCCAGGCATCTCGTTGAGGTCTAGCATCTGGGCCAGTTTGGGTGAGCGGATGTCCATACCCACGAGCGCCACGCGCTTGCCCAGCAGGGCAAACGATGAGGCGATGTTGGTGCTGATGAAGGACTTGCCCTCGCCGCTGACGCTACTGGTGACCAGGATGACCTTGTCCTCTTCCTTGTTGAGCAGGAACTGGAGGTTGTTGCGCACATAGCGGAACAGCTCGACGATGGACGAGGTCTTGCCATCCTTGACCACAAGCTGGGTGTTGTGACGATTGTGGTGGATGTGGCCGATGAAGGGAACCTGGGAAATCTCCTCGAGTTCCTCCTGGTTGGAGAACTTGGTGGTGAACAGGTCCTTGAGGTAAACCAGTAACAGGGGCAGCATCAAGCCTGCCATCAGTGCCATGGCCAGCGCAATCATGCGGTTGGGGCTGATGGGCGTGTGCTGGGCATAAGCGTGGTCCACGATCTTGCCCTTGGGGGTGGTGGCAGCCAGCACGAGCGCGTTCTCCTCGCGTTTCTGCAACAGGAAGGTGTAGAGCGCATTCTGGATGCCTTGCTGGCGATACAGCTCGCGGGCCTCGCGTTCCTCGGAGGGCACCTTGCTCAAGTCACCAGCCGACTGGCTCGACTCACCGCGCATCTTGTTGAGCTGCACGTTCAAGCCGCTGATTGAGCTGTTGAGACCTTGCAGCACGTTGGCGTGCATGGTCTCGATCTGCCGGTCAATCTGCTTGAGGGCGAGGTTGTCGCCCTTGGCCGACTGCTCAAGCTCCTGACGCTTCGCAATCAGGTTGTTGTAGGCGCGGATCGAGCCCGAGGCGGCACTGGAATCCACCTCAAAGGGGATATATGAGTTCTTGTTGCCGGGGCTGGTGACAAAGTCCTTGACCATACCCAGCAGCTGCTTCTTGGTTTCCAGCTTGATGATGGCTTGGTCGGCCATCTGTTGCTTGGTCACCGAGGTCCTGATTTGCAGTTCGGGATCCACGATCCTGTGGCTGCGCTTGTACTGCTCGATATCGGCCTCACTGCTGGTCAGACCCTTGTAGATGAGTGCCAGACGCTCATCGATGAATTTTGCAGTGTTGATGGCTTCCTCATCCTTCTCGTGCTGACCGCGTTCGTTGTACAGGTCCATGAGTGTGTTGAGGATATCCTTGCCTCGAGTGGTGTTGGTCTCGGCAAGTGACAGGTCGATGCCGTTAGACTTCTTGGTGGCCAGCTTGATCTTGATGCGGCGGTTGAGAATCTCGCCTCTCAGCTGGTTGCCGTAGAGGGTAGCGGTGATTTTGTGTTTCTTGCCGGGCTTGAAGTTCTCGCTAGCGTTGAAGGCAAACACACCATAGGCGGTCTTCAGGGTGATGGGCAACTCCTTGTCTTTCACGTCAACCAGCTTTTTCTTGCTCTTCTCGGCCTTGATGCTGACAAGGCCCTGCTTGTTCACGTCGATTTTGAACTTGAGCGTCGATGACAGCGTGTCGAAGAACTCCTCGGGGGCGATAATCTCGACAGGAGAACTGTTGTAATGGTCACGCTTGGGCTTGAACCATCCCTTGTCCTCGATGTAGGTGCGGTTGAGCTTGAGCTGCTTGACCACCTGGGTACACAGCTCCTGTGACGAGAAGACTACCATCTCGTCATCCACCTTGCTGCCTTGGCCCATCAGTTTCATGCTCTTGAGCAGGTTGGCGCCGGCACCGGCACCGTTGTCATCCTGAGCGACGAGGACGACAGCCTTGACGTTATAAATGCGCTGGGCGGCCTTCAGATACAGGAAAGCCAGTGAAATGCAAGCGATGAGCGACAGCACAAACAGCCACCAGTAGCGCTTGTACTTGCGAACGAAAGCGCTGAAATCGATAATCTGTTCCTCTTGTTGTGCTGTGGGAGGTGTATTGAAATTTGCCATGATGTTTCTTGGAATTTTATCGGACTAGAGCGATGATGAGCGATACAACGACCGATGCACTGCTCACGATAGTCGAGATGACCGAAAGTTTGAACGAGTTGTTCTGGTTGTACTTCGAGTTGTCGATGCGGATGCTGTTAGGCTCGACATAGACCACATCGTTCTGTTTCAGGTAGAAGTAGGGAGAACTGAACACTTCCGAACTGTTGAGGTTCAGGCGATGGTAGGTGCGCTTTCCTTCCTCGGTGCGGATGACATACACCCTGTCGCGCTGGCCATACTCTGTCAAGTCGCCGCACTGCGTCAGCGCGTCAAGCACTGTGAGATTCTGGCGTCCGGAATACACGCGCTGCGGTGAGCGCACCTCGCCCATGACATCAACCGTGAAATTGACCAGGTCAATGCGCACGTGGGGGTCTTTCACATCGCGTTCCACCAGAGCCTTGATTTCGTTGGACAATTGGGAGATGGTTTTGTCCCTGGCCATGATGCGGCCCAAGATGGGCATCATGATATAACCTTCCTCATCAACGATATAGGTCTGGCTGCGGGGCTGGGTCACTTGACGCAGGTTGCCGCGGGTGGCAGGATTGTCCATGGGCAGGTTATAGGACGCCGTGGCCTCGGGGATGGCCGAGGTGATGGAAATCACAAGTTCATCATCAGACTGGATGCGAATCGGATAAGTGCTTTGGTCATTGGGTAATGTGCCGCTCTCGGCGAGTGCCAGGTCCTTGAAATAGGAAAGGTTGTTCTCCTTTGTAGTAGTGCATGACAACAGCATCACCGCTGCCATCATCGTTATCAGTAGTCTTGATTTCATACGGTTGTGAAATAATTGTATTTACACACTATAAACGAGGATAGGCTGGAATTATTTTGTGGAGTGGTGCGTTTTGGTGAATTTTGATAACAACAGATCCCGCATCTCCTTGTCGCAACTCAGCGCGATCACAGCCAGCGCAATTATCATGAAGCCGATGTCTATCAGCAGGTTACTGTTGAGATAGAAAGGCACGGCACTCAACAACGCTATGCTTGTTGGTATAATGATGCGCTTGTTGATCTTGAGCGTGAAATAGCGCTTCATGTCATGCCAGCGATAGATGACCAGCACGATATAGGTAATCAGTTGGGTGATGATAACGCCATACACACCCAATGGCTTGATTAGAGCGAAGTTGAGCATCACGTTGACGATAGCGGCCAGCACGATGGCAGGCAATGTGCGCTTGGTGTCCTTGGCGCACTGGTAGCCCATGTCAAAGAATGCCACGATGGCAAAAATCACGGCCGACACGCCCAGCGGGAAGATGAACTTGAGGCTGCTGCGGTACTCGCTGGCAACAAGCCATCCATAGGTCACCTTGAGCATGAACACATATCCCACAAGTAGTGCGCTCAGCAGGAAGATGTAACCGTTGAACATCCTGGAGAAGAAACGGTTGCGGTCGGGACTGTTATATTGCAGAATGGCGGTTTCCTGCCAAGCCTGGTAGAAGATGAGACCTAGCGTGGTAATGATGCCGGTAAAGCGAAGGGCAACGGCATACACGCCGTTGATACTCAGGCCGTTGTCGAGAAAGGTGGTGATGAACAGGCGGTCACTGCTGCCCGTGAGCCACCAGCACAGGGAACCGGGCAACAGGGGGAGCGTGTAGCGGATGATGTCGCGTCCCACCTGGCTGGCGTTGAGCGACCAGCGGGTGTGGCTCGTGATGAGGCGCACTTTGCACTCGACCAACGCCAGGGCGACCACGCGCGCCAGTATGTTGGCCAGGAACACACCCTTGATGCCCCAGCCCATGATGGCGACGAACAGAATGCTGAAAACGCCGATACCCAGCGCCGACAAGATGCCTGTAGCGGCAAAGGCGCGGTTGTTGCCAAGCCCTCGGAACACCTGGGAATACACTTCTTGCAACGACATGGCGACAAGTAAGCCCAGGGCATAGCCCAGATAGTTGATGCTTGTAGTTAACGACAGGACAATGGCAACCAGCGCCGTGATGGACAACGTCGAGAGCAGGGCGCGCGACACAAACGTGACAATGCGCTGGCGCTCGGTGTCGTCGTCACAGTCAAGCAGGAATCTGAAGGCACCGTCGCGCAACTGCAGTGTCACGAAGGGCATCAGCAGGAAGCACACGGTCAAGCACAGGTCATAGTATCCAAAGTCGGATGTGTCGCGCACAAAATAGGTGTACAGCGGCACCATCAGGAAGGTGATGATCTTGGAGCCGATGTTGCCTATAGCATACACGCCAATGTCCTTGATGAACTTGGTGCTTCGGTTACCTGAATTATTGTTGTTTTGTGTTGTTGTCATTTTTTTTTGCGGCTGCAAAATTACAAAAATTGTGAAAACCAAGCATCATGTTGCATGATTTAATGGTCGGGGCGTCGCCACATTTATCTAAAAATTGTGCAAACCGAACACCATAAAGCCTGATTTAATGGTTGAGGTGCCGCCAATTTTATTTAAAAATTGTGCAAACCGAACACCATAAAGCCTGATTTAATGGTTGAGGTGCCGCCAAATTTATCTAAAATGTTTGTTTTTTTAGCGCTCTTTGGGCAAATGTTTGTAATTTCGCACGAAAAATGATACGGACAATCAACTCATGGCGTGGACTGATGGCGGTCGCGGTTGTGCTGTTCCATTGCGAAGTGGGATGGAGCTACAACGTGGCGGTCTCGGGCGTGACGTTTTTTTTTGTGTCCAGTACTTTCCTGCTGGCGCGGCGTCACCCCTTTGAACGCATCACCGCACCTGAGTATGGACGCTTTGTGGCAGAACATGCTTTGCGCCTCTATCCGTTGCACTGGTTGGGACTGGCTCTGCTGGTGCTTCTAGCGCTTGTGATGCACACCGCGGTGATTGACTGGCCCGCAACAGCACTGAGTGCACTGCTCCTCCACTCGTGGTCTCCGGTGCATGATGTCCATTACGGCCTTAATCCTGTGGCATGGTACATGTGCGCGCTGCTGTTCTGTTACATCATCTATCCGTTCATGGCCCATTGGCTGGGACCGTGGCGCCTGCGTCACAAGGCGTTGCTGGCCCTGGCGCTGGCCTTGCTGCTTGGGGCAGTGCTATGGCCGCTCAATATTCCTCAGCGCGAGGCGGTGTTTGTCAATCCGCTGTCTCACGTGCTTGATGTCACCGTGGGTCTCACGCTGTTCCACCTGTATCGTGTGCTTCTCGACAGGATGGGGCATGTGGGCTATCGCACCGCAACACTCATCGAGGCGGGCGCCCTGCTGTTGCTGGCCGCGGTGATCACGATCAACGTCGCGACAACATGGATCAGGCCGTGGGAGGACGACATCATCTGGCTGCTGCCGCAGGGGGCGATTCTCGTCGTGTTCGCTCTGCTGGCAGGGCGGGAGGGGGCTGTGGGCCGAGTGCTGCTGTGGCGGCCGTTGCAGTGGCTGGGCGGTATCAGCTTCGAGGTGTTTGTACTGCAGTTCGCAGCATTCCTTTTCTTCAATTTTGTGGTATCACCTGTCGCCGGCCATTATGGATGGCAGATCTATGACAAGTTGCCATGGCTCGTGTTGCCGTTGCTGTTCTTGTTGTCATGGTTGGTGAACCGCTGTTTCACACGGCCGTTGTTTGCGCTCATCGGCAGGAAATTAGGTTAAAAACTTAAAAATCAATTAATAATCTAAAGATGATAAAGACGATAAATGGCTGGCGCGCCGTGTTTGCGCTGATGATAGTCCTTTTTCACGTGGGGGTGACAGGCCTGGAGGAGATGACCTGGGCTGGCGTCTCGTTTTTCTTCATGGCGAGCGGTTTTCTGTTGGCGCTGAAGCATCCGTTTGAGCGTGTTGACGGCCCGTCATGGCGGCGTTTTGCCTGGAACCACGCTGCCAAGTTGTTTCCGCTTCACTGGCTGTCGCTGTCGTTGTGGCTGGTGGCAATGGCGTTGCTGGGCATGCTGGTAATCCGTCCTGTGGCGTTGTCGCTCAATGCGCTGTTGCTGCACAGCTGGTCGCTGGCCCACTCGGTGTACTTCTCCTACAACAAGTTCTCGTGGTTCTTGAGCACCTTGCTGTTCTGCTACTTGTGCTATCCCATGTTGGCAAAATGCTTCTCCCGGTTGCGGCAACGCGCGAGATACATCATTGTGGCGGTGCTGGCGTTGATTGATATCATTCTACTTGCCGTCGTGGGGTCCAACGACTACTATCGCACGGCACTCTACGTGTTCCCGCCCGTGCGCGCCATCGATTTCATCATCGGCATGGTGCTGGCAGGATCGCTGCAGCGTGTCAAGGCCTTGCCAGCCGTCGGTAAGAGTGAGAACGGAACCGACGCCGAGCTCGTGGCAATCGCGTTGCTGTCGGTGATGGTGATGAGCTACCGCTCCTACTCTTGTCTTCTCCCCTGGGGCGACACCGTCCTGTGGTGGTTGCCTGTAGCTGTCGTTCTGCTGGTGTGTGTCATCTATCACAAGCGCGAGGGGTTTATTGGCAAGATATTGGCATCCAGACCATTGCAGTGGTTGGGTGACATCAGTTTTGAGATTTTTATCCTTCAAGGCCTTGCAGCGCTGGTGTTCAATTACCTGTGCGCTCCCGCATTGGCCCACATGGGAATGGGCCAGCCTTCTCCCTTTGACACACCGGGCAGTATCAGCCCTCTCAGCGTCAGCCCTTACAGCCTGATTGCCTGGTTCATCCTTCCCATTGATATCCTGCTGGCTTGGGTGGTCAATCGCTTGTTTACCCGTCCATTGTACCGGCTTTTACATCGTTGATGGATGCTGTGTCGCTGCGACGATGGTTGAGTTCATGATGCCGGCTTTTATTACAGTTTTTTGCAATTTGAGCAATAAGGCGGGACAATTTGCGTTATTATCAGTAAATGGACCTGACTAAGCTGAGACATATTGCATGTGCAGTGCTGTTGCTCTTGGGGTGCGTTGTGGCGCATTCCCAGGATAATGACATGATTCTCAACCGCCCGTATGCCGACACCAAGCGCGTGCACTTCGGCTTCTCGGTGGGCATGAATTTCCAGAATCTTGCCATTACCAACAACGGCTTTGTTACCGATGATGGCGAGGAGTGGTATGCCGACGTACCGTCCCACTCGCCAGGTTTCAGTGTGAACGTGATGGCCGACTTGCGTCTTCATGAGCACTTTAACCTGAGAATATCGCCGGGTCTGTATTTCGGTAACAAAGTGGTGCGTTACCTCAACCACCGCGGTAATCCCGAGTGGGTTGAGCAGTCGCATTACAAGCAGAGCCAGAACATCAAGTCCACCTATATCGTGGTGCCCATTGACTTGAAGATGAGCGCCAAGCGGTATCACAACATGCGCCCCTATTTCACGGGTGGTATCATGTACGCCCAGGACTTGGCCAAGGATCACAGCGACCAGCTGCGCCTCAAGAATGGCGACTTGATGTTGACCGTGGGCATGGGTTGTGACTTTTATATGCGTTTTTTCAAGTTCTGTCCTGAGGTAAAGTTCTGCTTCGGACTGAAAAACCTGCTTGAGAGCAACCGTCCAGACCTTGAAGACAACCCTGAAATGCTGCGTTTCACACAGAGTGTCAGCAAGGTGAAGAGCAGCATGGTGGTGGTGACCTTCTTCTTTGAATAAAATTCTAACCTGATAATGACGACACATTTGCTTGACATCCGACGCCTGATTGCCGCAATGACCATGAGCTTGGTCGTTGCGCTTGGCGCTATGGCACAGGCCGATGCGGCCATGTCGCACTTCTGGGTGGGCAAGTCCTATTATAATCCTGCAGCGGCAGGGGACCTCAACGGCATCAACATCAATCTGGGCAGCCGCATGCAATGGGTCGATTTCAGGCATGCGCCCATGACGTTCTATCTCACGGTCGATATGCCCTACAAGCTGATGTCACAGCGATTTGGTGTGGGTGTGAAGGCCGAGTTTGAACGCATCGGTCTCTATACCAACACGCGCATTGGCGCCCAGCTGGCGTGGAAGAAGCGTTTCGGCAACCGCACATTGAGCGTCGGCATCCAGCCTGGTGTATATTCTCAGACCTTCCGTGGCGATGAGGTAATCACCACCCAAGAGCAGGAACAGGAAATGGGTAGTATACTCACCAGCCTCAAGCAAGTCATCTCGGGTACTGCATTCGACGCTAATGTCGGCGTCTTTTTTTCTGCACCCCGCTATTGGGCGAGCTTATCGGTGACTCACATCACCTCCCCCAAAATCGAATTGAAGAAGAGCCGCGAGGCAATTGACTACTATGAGTTCGATGTGAGCCGCACTTATTATTTTATGGGTGGCGGCAATATTCCGATTAATAATACGTTATTTGAAATACAACCCGCGGCGATGTTTGCCACCGATGCCAAGGCCTGGACGGCCCAAGTGTCAACCATGTTGCGTTATAACCGCATGTTCAACATCGGTGCCGGTTATCGTTACAAGGATGCCGTCACCGCCTTCATCGGTGTGAACCTGAAGGATGCCTACATCGGTTATGCCTATGACTATCCGGTGTCGGCCATCAGTAAGGCGACTTTTGGCAGCCATGAGGTATTCATCACCTATTTTGTGAAGCTGAATTCACAAGAGAAGAATAAGAACAAACAAAAAAGCGTACGCTTAATGTAAGGATATGAAGAAACTTTTTTTGATACTGTTGGTCGCTGTGGCGACCGTGTCGTGCGGCTCGATGCGCAAGGGTGGCACCAGTGGCGGTGAAGTGACCGGCGTTGGCGGCACCGTGTTTAACGAGACTACACCCTATGGTATGGTGCTTGTTGAAGTGGGCTCGATGCGCGAGGGACCCGGCGAGCGCGACTCTATTTGGGGCATCGACTCGACGGCACACGGTGTGTCGGTTGACGCCTTCTGGATGGATGAAATGGAAGTGAGCAACTCCAAGTACAAGCAGTTTGTGTACTGGGTGCGTGACTCCATCATCCGTGAGCGTCTTGCCGATCCCCAGTATGGCGGCAACGAGGAGTTCAAGATCGAGGAGGACAAGGAGGGTAACCCCGTCACCCCGCATCTCGACTGGAGCAAGTCCATACCCTGGAAAAACCCCAGTGAGGACGAGGAACGCGCCATCGAGAGCGTTTATCGCATCAACCCCATCACGGGAGTGAAGGAGCTGGATGCCTCACAGATGAACTATCGCTATGAGGTCTATAACCTGACCGAGGCGGCCAAGCGCAAGCACCGCTTTGACCCCACGCGCCGTGACTACAACACCGACCACGAGGTGGACATGACGCCTCCCACCATCAGCAAGGATACCGCCTATATCGATGATGAGGGACGCATCGTGCGCCAGACTATCACGCGTGCCTTGCAGAGCGATTACGACTTCTTGAACACCTACATTGTTAATATATACCCCGACACCACTTGCTGGGTGAATGACTTTGAGAACGCCTATCAGGAGCCTTATGTGCGCATGTACTTCGCCAACGGCAACTACAACAACTATCCTGTCGTGGGCGTGAGCTGGGAGCAGGCCAATGCCTTCTGCCACTGGCGCACCGAGTTCTTGAAGAAGTCGATGGGTAATCTTGCCGTCTATGTCGAGCCGTTCCGCTTGCCTACCGAGGCCGAGTGGGAGTTTGCTGCCCGTGCCGGCCAGAACAAGAACAAGTACCCGTGGGACGGAGACCTGCCGTTGACCGTCGATGAGGGATGCTTCTATGCCAACTTCAAGCCCGACGAGGGCAACTATGTCAAGGACGGTTACATCATCTCGGCGCCTGTGGGTACTTATGAGCCCAATGACTATGGCCTGTATGACATGGCCGGTAACGTGAGTGAGTGGACATCGACCGCCTACACCGAGAGCATCGACCGCATGACCGATGACATCAACCCCGAGTACCGCTATTATGTGGCCAAGGAGGATCCTTACAAGATGTCGCGCAAGATTGTGCGTGGCGGCTCGTGGAAGGATGTGGTTCACAACATCCGCTCCGACCTCCGCATGTGGGAGTACCAGAACGAGCAGCGCAGCTACATCGGTTTCCGTTGCGTCCGTTCCAAGGTGGGTCTCGTCAAGGGCCGCCGCAAGAACTGCTGCAAAGACTAATCCTCATTTTTCATTATATTTATTTTTTAGAAATCACATCGTCACACTCTTTTTTTCATAGTTCAAGCAACAATGGGTAAAATCAAGAGATATAAAAAGAAAGCAGGCCGCTTCCTCAAGAGCGACAGCGGACAGCGTTTTTTCAACTTTGCCTACAGTATCGGTGCTGCAATCGTTATCTTGGGTGCACTGTTCAAGATTCTGCACATGCCTGCAGGTAACGCCCTGTTGAGTATCGGTATGGGTACCGAGGTGCTCATGTTCGTCCTCACGGCATTTGACAAGCCCGAGAAAGAATATCACTGGGAGGAGGTCTTCCCCGTGCTTGCCAGCCAGAATCCCGAGGACCGTCCCGACTTCAACAGCGGCGGCGGAATCATCATCGGCGGTGCCGGTGGTGGCTCGGGCGAGGGCTATGATGGCGGTGAGATCAACGTCAATGTCAGCGAGGCCAAGAGTGCCGTCGGCCTGCCACAGGGCGTGAACTTGAGCGAGGAGGACACCTTGTCGCTGAGCGAGAGCATTGCCAAGATGGCCGCTGCCAGCGATCAGCTCTCGCGCATGGCCGAACTGACCGATGCCACCCAGCAGTACTTGAGCCAGATGGCAGCTATCAGCGAGCAGATGCAGAAGCTCGAGGCTACCACTACCGCACTGAACGAGGTGAGCCAGACCCTGTTGGGCAGCTACCGCGCCATTACCGACAACAGCCAGAACATCACCGAGAGCTCCACGGGCTATGTTGACCAGATGCAGGCCTTGAACCACAACATCAGTGGCTTGAACACCATCTATGAGATTCAACTCAAGAGTATCTCGTCGCAGCTCGAGAACATCGACCGCGTGAACCGAGGCTTGAAGGACATCCGCGACATGTACGAGAAGAGCGCTGCCGAGAGTGCCCACTACTGTGATGAGACCGAGAAGATGGCTCGCTACATGAAGCAACTCAACAGCGTCTATGAGAAGATGGTCAAGGCAATGACCGTCAACATGTATCGCCCCATGCCCGGCATGCCTGGCATCGAGCCCGAGAATGATCAGGACGCATGACGCGCGTCATGACAGTAACAATAACTACAGACAACTCAATCCTATTTCAACCGATATAGAGATAAGATAGATGGCAACCTCAAAAAATAAGAGCGTCAACCGCATGTCGCCGCGAGAGAAGATGATCAACCTCATGTACATCGTCTTGACGGCTATGCTTGCGCTGAACGTGTCGAGCGACGTGCTCAACGGCTTCAGCCAGGTGCAGGATGGCTTGACGCGGTCTAACCGCACCATCACGGCGCGCAACCAGGCCCTCTATGCCCAGCTCCAGGCCTTCAATGAGAAGAACCCCGAGAAAGGCAAGGTCTGGCTTGACAAGGCGACCGAGGTGGTGGGAGAGACCGATAACCTCTATGATTATATAGACTCACTGAAACTCCAGATTGTGCGCTTTGCCGACGGCGAAGAGGCCGATGTGAACAACATCGTCAACCGCGATAATCTGGATGCGGCCAGTGTCATCATGCTCTCGGCCCAAGGCGGAAAAGGCAAGCAGCTCAGAACCCGCATTGACAAGTATCGCCAGTACATCACCTCTTTCCTTGAGGATCCCGAGAAACGCAAGAACCTGGAGACCGCCCTGTCAACCACACCGCCCAAGGCCCGTGGCGAGGAGATGAGCAAGAAGACGTGGGAGGAGACCATGTTTGACAATATGCCCTGTATCGCCGCTGTAACGCTGCTCACCAAGTTGCAGAACGATGTGCGCTACGCCGAGGGTGAGGTGCTCAACCAGATGTTGACTAATGTCGACCTGGGCGACCTGCGCGTGAACCTGGTCAACGCCTTTGTCGTGCCCGACTCCCGTATCGTGATGCGCGGTACCAAGTACAGTGCCCAGATTGTTCTTGCGGCTATCGATACCACACAGCGTCCTGTCGTCTATATCAACGGCAACCGTCTGGCTAACAACACAGGCATCTATGAGGTGGGAACCGGTAAGGCGGGTAACTATGATTACTCGGGCTGGATCGAGGTCCTGGGACGTGATGGCAGCGTCACTCGCCGCGAGTTTAAGTCGAGCTACACAGTCATCGACCCGCTGGCTACCATCAGCGCCACAATGATGAATGTGCTGTATGCCGGTATCAACAACCCCATCAGCATCGCAGTGCCTGGCGTTCCCCAGAACAGCATCAGCGCCACGATGACCAATGGCACCCTGACCAAGAGCGGTGACGGCTGGGTGGCTCATCCCACCAAGGTCGGAGCCGAGTGTGTCATCTCGGTCACTGCCGAGATGGACGGCCAGCGCACCAACGTAGGCAGTACCACCTTCAGGGTGCGTAAGTTGCCTGACCCGACGCCCTTCATCACCTATAAGGACGCCAACGGCAATCCCAACCGTTACAAGGGAGGCAAACCCGGTATCACCAAGAATCTGCTGCTTGCAGCGGGAGGCTTGGATGCAGCCATCGATGATGAGATCTTGAATATTGACTACAAGGTCGTGTCGTTTGAGTGCAACTTTGTTGACGCTATGGGTGACTATCATCCCGAGGCCAGCAACAGTTCACAGTTCACCGAGCGACAGAAGGACCGCATCCGCCGCATGCAGCATGGCAAGCAGTTCTTTATCACCAACGTCAAGGCCACTGGTCCTGATGGCATCACCCGTACGATCTCGCCCATCCAGATCATCATCAACTAAACAGTGAAACAATTCAACATCAATCACGATAATATGAGAAGTCTTAAATTGATCATAGCATTATTGCTCTTGTCGTTCGTGTTTGGCGCTAATGCCCAGGTAACAAAGCGTGGAGCAGGTGATGCCCGCAAGAAGGATAAGAAGGACGGCGCTCCTGCCATCACCACGCGGCAGCAGTCTTTCTACGAGGTTAGGGAACCCAACGATGCTGACCTCCAGTGGATGAAGGTCATCTACCGCGAGGTGCTCTTCTCCAAGGGGAAAAATGCCGCGCTCTTCTATCCCGAGATGCCCAACGAGGATGGCGAGAACCTGTACTTCATCATCATGCGTCTGCTGTGCAGTAATCAGATCAAGGCCTATGAGTACGTTGACGAGATTTTCAACGACGACCACCTGGTGGACAAGGACCAGCTGTTCTACAACTACAGCATTGATGTGGTCGAGGCCAAGGGAAGTACCGAAAAAAACCGCATCTATGAGTTTGAGGACGCCGATATCCGCTCTAACCAGATCCAGAGTTACTATATCATCGAGAAGTGGGAGTTTGACGCCCGCACCAACCAGATGAGACCGCGCGTCGAGGCGCTGTGCCCCGTCATGCACCGCGAGGATGACTGGAGCGGCGAGACCAAGCGCTATCCCATGTTCTGGGTCAAGCTCAACGACATACGCCCCTACTTGGCGCAGCAGTATGTCTTCACCGACGATGACAATAACCTGCCTCGCTATAGCATTGACGACTTCTTCAAGCTGAACATGTACACTGGCGACATCATCAAGACCAAGAACCTGCGCAATATGGGTCTGCGTCAGATGTACGAGGACAACGAGGAGGCTATCAAGCACGCCCAGGACAGCATCGAGCAGCGACTGCGCAGCTTCAATAAGGACTTGTGGGTGCCGCCACTGGAGGAACTGCAAGCCCGTGCCGAAGCCGAGGAGAAGGCTCGAGCCGAGGCCGAGGGCGAACTCACCGAGGGTGAAGAGGGCAGCGACGAGGCTGTTTCCCAGGCGAGCGGTGACGAGCCCGAGGAGAAGGTGACCCGCTCCACCAAGCGTGGCAGCAAGTCCAAGTCCACTGCAAAGTCGTCCAAGTCGAAGGCTAAAAGCAAGAAGACCAAAATCAAGGAGCGCAAGCCCAAGACCAACAATCAGACGGTCAATACCGGCGTGAGGTCGGTGCGTAACCGCAAGAAATAGACTGCCGTGGCCACACATGCCACACAGTGATGGCGTTGCCTGCAGCACACCCCTGCGGGCAACGCTTACATTTTGATGGGGTGAAGAAAAAATCTTGAAAAATCCTTGGCGGGTGAACATTATTTGTGTAACTTTGCGGCGCTAAAAAATGAAAGGAGGCTCGTTAACCTGCTTTAAGATATTGATAATCAATACATATCGACAAGAATGGACATTGCCAGGCCTGTGGCTCGCCGGCAGTGTGCCTCCAATATTGAGCCGCAAACTTATGGAGAAATTCCAAACAATTAAACAACAAACATAACAATTTAAAACAAAAACAAACTCATTATGATTATTGTTCCCGTTAAGGAAGGCGACAACATCGAGCGCTCCCTCAAGAAATTCAAGCGTAAAACCGAGAAGACAGGTGTGATCAAGGAATTGCGTACCCGTCAAGCATTCCAGAAGCCCTCAATCACTAACCGCAGGAAGATGATGAAGGCTGTCTATGTGCAGCAGCTCCGCAACCGCGAGGAGTAATACCGCTCGAGACTGATACAGGGCGAGAATCGGCATTTTTGCTGGTTCTCGTCATTTTTTTGGCCTAAAATTTGCATCTGCAAGAAATAGTTACTAACTTTAGCACCGAAAAACATTGTGATGCCAATGAACGCAACAATTGAACGCTTCCTGCAGTACCTGCGCCACGAGCGCAACCTGTCATGGCGAACGGTGGATCTGTACCGCCGCGACCTGTGCCAGTGGGAGGACTATGTGACTGCGGGGCGGGCCCAGCTCGACTTGGGCACGATCACGACGAGCGACATCCGCTCGTGGGTTCTTGAGCGTTCTTCACAAGGCGATTGCCCCGGCACGTTGCGTCACAAGGTGCAGGCGATACGTGCCCTGTACACTTACCTGATGCGCAGCGGCATGGCGGAGCGCAATCCTGCCGCCCAGGTTGAGTTGGCCAAGCTGGCCAAACCGCTTCCCAAGTTTGTGAGAGAGAAAACAGTGGATGCTGTCCTGGATGCCGACATCGATACCGATGACTTTGGCCAGGTGAGGGACCACTTGATTGTCATGCTCCTGTATGAGACGGGCATCCGATTGAGCGAGCTCATCGGGCTGCAGGATGTCGCGGTCGATACTGTCAAGCGCGAGCTCAAGGTGCGTGGCAAGCGGGACAAGGATCGCATCGTCCCCTTTGGCGAGGAGCTTGCTGCCAGTATCGAGCATTATCGTGCCATGAGGGAGGCGGTGCGGCCAGAGTGCGGCAACCTGCTGGTCACGGCCAA
>Ga0247610_10003098_pt1 | contig 18561 bp, 15 predicted proteins | sample 174DNAGHGhighgp2_FD_193483 | JGI IMG/M metagenome (GOLD analysis project Ga0247610, IMG submission 193483) | Sheep rumen microbial communities from Palmerston North, Manawatu-Wanganui, New Zealand - 1742 DNA GHGhigh gp2 | ecosystem: Host-associated > Mammals > Digestive system > Stomach > Rumen... | reverse complement strand
AGGTTCGACCATGATATCTATCCCACGGCCTGGTATTCAAGACGGAGGATGATGTTTGCTACCCGCTCAAGAGCAATGGGTGCTGCCAAAGACGAAATGATGGTGATGGAAGAGGCTCCGTTGATGGCTGCGAATGCCGCAATAGGCGCATTTGATGTCGATGAATCATCAACCGGATTTGGTAGCGGATCTGATGACGTCAAGCTCAAGAGGGTTCAGGGTAACGGGCTGCCCACGGTGGAGTCTGACGAGCAGGCTGCATCTTTGGATCAGGTACAGATCCGCGAGAACCTTAATGAGACGGCCTTCTTCTATCCTCAGCTCATGACCGACTCTACCGGCGCTGTCGCCTTGAAGTTCACGTTGCCTGAGAGTCTCACCACCTGGCGCTTCATGGGTCTCGCCCATACGCAGGATATGTGCTACGGTATGCTCGACGGTGAGGCAGTGGCCAAGAAAGACCTGATGATCCAGCCCAATGTGCCCAGATTCATCCGTGAGGGTGATGAGGCGGTGATTGCCGCCAAGATCTTCAATACAGGAGAGAAAGCCCTGAAGGGTAAGGCCCTCCTCCGGCTGAGGGATCCCATGACGGAGCAAGTGGTCTTCGAACAGCAGCAGGACTTCGCTGTAGAGCGCGACGGTACCACCTCTGTATCCTTCACTCTGGATAAAGCCAAAATTGCTTCAGGCACCTCGTTGCTCGTCTGTCAGACAGTTGCATCCGCTGAGGGCATCTCGGATGGCGAACAGCATTATCTGCCGATTCTCCCGTCGACGGAGCGCGTGACGGTGACACGGCCCTTTACCCAGATAGAGCCCGGCACGAAGACCATCGACCTGACAACACTCTTCCCGAGTGCAGGCAAACAGCCGGTGACAAACAAGAAATTGACCATCGAATATACCAACAACCCGGCCTGGCTGATGATTCAGGCACTGCCGGCCATGGGTAAGCCGAGAGATAATGATGCCATCTCACAGATGGCTTCCTACTATGCCAACAGCATCGGAAAGTTCATTGTCGATCAGAATCCGAAGGTGAAGACGGTCTTCCAGCTCTGGAAGAACGAGAAGGGTGAAGAGACCTCGCTGATGAGTGCCCTCGAGAAGGATCAGGAACTGAAGGACCTCGTCCTCAACGAAACACCTTGGGTGATGGATGCCGACCGTGAGACAGAACAGAAAGAACGGCTTGTGGACTTCTTCGACGACAACCTGATGCAAGACCGTCTCAACGCTGCATACCAAAAACTGGAGGCCCTCCAGAAGGGTGATGGTTCATGGTCGTGGTGGCCAGGTATGCCGGGCTCGTTCTATATCACGGTAGAGGTCTCGGAGATGCTGGTGCGTCAGAATGCGCTCATTGGCACCTCACAGCAGACCAAGCATATGCTCTCGAAGGCCTTTAAGTTCATGGGCCGTGAGATCATCGACCTGGTTGGTGAGATGAAGAAATGGGAAAAGAAGGGTGTCAAACCTTCCTTCCCGAGTTTCAAGGCTCTCCAGTGGCTCTATCTCTGTGCCCTCGACGGCAGGACGTTGCCCGACAATGTGCAGAAGGCAAATGACTACCTCATCCCGCTGTTGAGGAAAGAGATCAAGGCACAGTCTCTCTATGAGAAGGCAATGACAGCAGTGATCTGGTCGAAATTGCCTGGCCTGCAGGTCAAGGACCGTCAGAAGGCTCAAGAATATGTGCAGAGTCTGAAGGAGTTTACGGTGTATCGTGAGGAGATGGGCCGTTATTATGACACCCCGAGGGCAGGCTATTCCTGGTACGACTATAAGATTCCCACACAGACGATGGCTGTCGAGGCCATGCAGCAGATAACACCCGACGACAGACAGACCATCCAGGAGATGCAGCGTTGGCTGCTGCAGGAGAAACGTACGCAGGCTTGGGATACACCTATCAACTCGGTGAATGCCGTCTATGCCTTCCTGAATGGTTCTAAGGCTCTGGCCAACCTCACCCAGCCTCTCTCTGTGATGAAGGTGGACGAGAAAGTGCTTGACAATTCGAAAGCTACGGCAGGTATAGGCTATATGAAGACAGTGGTGGAACCTGAGAGCAAGACCTTCACCGTGGAGAAAACCTCTGAAGGCACCTCATGGGGTGCGGTCTATGCACAGTTCAACCAGCAGACGAATGAGATTGAGAACAGCAGCAGTGGTATCAAGGTCATCCGTGAGATCATACCCATCACCCAACACCCCACACCCAACACCCCATTCAAAGTGGGCGATAGGGTGAAGGTGAGGCTGACCATCATCGCAGACCGTGACCTCGACTTTGTGCAGGTTGTGGACAAACGGGCGGCTTGTATGGAACCCGTGAAACAGTTGAGTGGCTATCAGAATGGGGCCTATATCACACCTCGTGATAATGCCACCCACTATTATTTCGATTTGTTCCCGAAAGGACGCAGAGTGATCGAAACAGAATACTACATCGATCGTCCGGGTTCTTACGAGACGGGTTCCTGTACGGTACAGTGTGCTTATGCCCCCGAGTTCAGAGGTACCACACACTCTAATAGAATAACCATCAAATAAAAGGCAACAGATGATTAAAAAATATTTGTTTTTAGCTTTGTTTCTCCCGGTAACGGGACTTGGGTATGCCCAGAAAATCATTGTCGACAATGCCACTGTTAATGCCGGTCGCACGGGATTCATGCAACCGATCACCGCTACGTTTGAACTCCGTAACAAGAGTAAGCGCAAGCTCGTGATTGAGAGTGTCAAGCCCGACTGCGGCTGCACGGCAGTGGAATATCCCAAGGAAGTGGGTGGCAACGAAAAGTTCACTATCAAGATGACCTACGATGCCAGGATGCTGGGGCGTTTCCAGAAAATGGCGGCCGTGAAGAGCAATGGTTCGGAAAAGGTACTTTATCTCACGATGAAAGGTCATGTGCTGGCGGAGTTGGAGGACTTTACAGGGAAGTATCCTATCGCATGGGGTGACCTGCTGCTCGATAAGATCGACCTTGAATACGACGATGTGAACAAGGGCGACCATCCTATTCAGGAAATCCATATCATGAACAATGGCGAGAAGGCGATGACCCCCAATGTGATGCATCTGCCGCCCTATCTGACAGCCCTTGTGACACCTGAAAAGCTGGAACCTGGTAAGGCCGGTACCATCGCCATTACCCTCAACTCGGATAAACTGCGCGATTTCGGACTGAACCAGACGTCTGTCTATATCGCCCAGCAGTTGGGTGAGAAGGTGAGCCAGGATAACGAAGTGCCTGTGTCGACCATTCTGCTGCCCGACCTCAAGGATTATGACGATGTGAGCAAGGCATTGGCACCACAGTTGCAGATGTCTGCCACCGATGTTGATTTCACCGACTTTGCAGGGAAATCGAAGAAGACAGCAGAGATCATCCTGATGAATACAGGCAAGACCACGCTTGAAATCCGTTCGATGCAGATGTTTACCCGTGGTCTGAAACTCACGCTGAGCAGAACTAAACTCGAACCGTCACAGACGGCCACAATGAAGATTACGGGTATCGCTTCCGATCTTCAGAAAGTACGTACCAAACCCCGTATTCTGATGATTACCAATGATCCCGACCACGCTAAGTTGATTATTAATATTAATGTTAAATAAAATATGGATCATCCTGAGAATAGTTCTGAATATGCAGGCCTGCAGGTGAATAGTGGGGTAGAGCAGCCCCCCATTGTCAATCCCTATCTCAAGCGCAACCGTCGTCGCGAGCTTTCCGCGGCAGAGATGGTGGAAGGTATCTTGAAAGGCGATGTCACCATTCTCTCACAGGCGGTGACACTGATAGAAAGTGTCAATCCCGACCATCAGGCCAAAGCGCAGGAAGTCATCAACAGATGCCTGCCCTATAGCGGCAATAGTGTCCGTGTGGGTATCAGTGGTGTGCCAGGTGCAGGTAAGTCGACGAGTATTGATGAGTTTGGCATTCATGTGCTGAAGGAGAAAGGCGGAAAGTTGGCTGTTCTGGCCATCGATCCCTCTTCTGAACGTACCAAGGGCAGTATCCTGGGTGATAAAACACGCATGGAGAAACTGGCCCTCCATCCTGATTCCTTCATCCGTCCTAGTCCCTCGGCAGGCTCCCTGGGTGGTGTCGCCCGTAAAACCCGCGAGACCATTATCCTCTGCGAGGCTGCAGGTTTCGATAAGATCTTTGTGGAGACGGTCGGTGTCGGACAGAGTGAGACGGCCTGTCACTCAATGGTCGACTTCTTCCTGCTGATTCAGGTGGCAGGTACAGGCGATGAGCTTCAGGGCATCAAGCGAGGCATCATGGAAATCTCCGACGGTATCGTCATCAATAAATGTGATGGTGATAATGTGGATCGTTGTCACATGGCAGCAACCAACTTCCGCAATGCCCTCCATTTCTTCCCCAAACCCGACAGCGGCTGGTTACCTCAGGTGCTTTGCTATAGTGGTTTCTATGGCACAGGCGTCAAGGAGATATGGGACATGATCTATGAGTATCTGGATTTTGTGAAGTCTAACGGCTACTTTGACTACCGCCGGAATGAACAGTCGAAATACTGGATGTATGAGAGTATCAACGAACATTTGCGTCTGAATTTCTACAATAACCCGACCATCAAGGCACAACTCTCTCCGGCTGAACAGTCAGTCCTCGCAGGTCAGAAGACCTCGTTTGTGGCTGCCCAGGACTTATTGGATATGTATTTTAGATTATTGAAGAGTTGATAGTTTAAAGTTTATAGTTTATAGTTGATTACTTCTATAGGCGGAATGGCTTGCACGGTAATCATCTATAAACTATAAACAATAAACTCTAAACTGTAAACAAAGAATGGTTCAGATAGAAATCGATAGTGGCAGTGGTTTCTGTTTCGGTGTGACCACCGCCATCAAAAAGGCAGAAGAAGAGCTGGCCCTTGGCAATAAACTCTATTGCTTGGGTGATATTGTGCATAATGGCATGGAGTGTGACCGCCTCCGTGAGATGGGGCTCGTTACCATTAAACATGAAGAGATGCGTGAGTTGCACGATGTGAAGGTGCTGTTGCGGGCTCATGGCGAACCCCCTGAGACCTACGAACTGGCACGCAAGAATAATATCGAGATTATCGATGCTACCTGTCCTGTGGTACTCCAGTTGCAGAAGCGCATCAAGCGCCAGTATGAAATAGCCATCGCCCACCACCCTTCACCCACCACCCAAATCGTCATCTTTGGTAAGCGTGGTCATGCGGAGGTGCTCGGACTCGTAGGTCAGACACAGTCGTCGGCCATCGTCATCGAGAGTTTTGACGAGGTAGAGCGTCTGGATTTCTCCCGCGACATCTATCTCTATTCACAGACCACTAAGTCGCTGGATGAATACCACCGTATCATCGACTATATCCAGTCGCATATTTCTCCCGATGCCCATTTCGAGAGCTTTGACACCATCTGTCGTTCGGTAGCCAATCGCATGCCGAATATCTCGCAGTTTGCCTCGCGTCACGACCTGATTCTGTTTGTCTGTGGTCGGAAGAGCAGTAATGGTAAGGTGCTTTTCAATGAATGTCTACAGGTGAATCCTAACAGCCATCTCATTGAGGGCTCTCAGGAAATTAAGCCGGAATGGCTCGAAGGCATTGAGACGGTCGGCATCTGCGGTGCCACCTCCACCCCTAAATGGCTGATGGAGGAGACACGTGATGCTATCTTAAAAATGCAACACCCTTAAAGGCTGCGGGAAAGGCTACGGGTAGGCGCGACAGCGGGAATGGACGAACACTACTCGGGCGTGCACGTGGCTCTTTTAAATTGTTCGAGCAGCCATTGCTTCTGCTCTTCTATCGTCATATTCGAGTTGTCCAGCAGGACAGCGTCATCTGCCTGACGCAAAGGGGATTCCTCACGATGGGAGTCGATATAGTCACGCTCCTGTACGTTCTTCAGAATATCGTCGAAGTCGGCAGGCATACCCTTGGCCTTCAGTTCGTCATAGCGGCGCTGGGCACGCACCTCAGCCGAGGCGGTGACAAACACCTTCAGTTCGGCATCGGGGAAGACCACAGTGCCGATGTCACGTCCGTCCATCACAACCCCCTTGTCCTTGCCCATCTGTTGCTGCTGGGCCACGAGGGCACGGCGTACAAAGCCGATGGCCGCGATGGGACTCACATGGCTGCTCACCTCGAGTGAGCGGATCTCTTTCTCTACGCATTCACCGTTCAGATAGGTGTCCGGACGTCCGGTTTCGGCGTTCAGTTGGAAAGAGATATGGATGTTGGGCATCTCCTTCTCCAGTTCCTGCGTCTTCACACTGCCGTCAGCCTCGAAGAGACCCTTACGAAGGGCATAGAGGGTGACGCTACGGTACATGGCACCCGTATCGACATAGATATAGCCAACCTCACGGGCAAGGTCCTTGGCCATGGTGCTCTTACCACAAGAGCTGTGGCCGTCGATGGCGATGGTTATTTTCTTCATAATGTATAGGATACGTTTATTAACAGACTATTAGCGCTGACATGGTACTTGGCATAGCCGATGTGCAGTTTGAAACGTTCGAGCGACAGTCCGCCGCCCAACGACAGACCAGCACCGTGGCTGCTCTTTCCCTCATTGTCGCTGATTTGCATCTCCGAAGTGCGTCGGAAGTTATATCCTGCAGCCAGATAGATGGTCGGCGAGAGAATGAGGTCGGCACCTATGGCAAGGTGCTTTCCAATGCCGAAACTCCAGTCGTTGAGCCGGCTCAAGGTGGCAGAGAAGCGTAGAGGTGAATTCAGCAACCGCTTGCTAAAGCCAATCTGAAGGTCGAGAGGAATACGCTCAAACTCGTCGTCATAGGCTTTCACCTGTCCGCCCAGGTTCTTGGCAACGGCTGAGATGCTCAGTTCGCTTTCCTCTAAATAAAAATTCAGTCCGAGGTCGATGCCGACGGCCAAGGAGTTGTATGAGGCGATGTGTGAGGTGATCAAGCGTGCAGTGATACCACCTGAGAATCGGTTGCTCAAGGCGTAGGCATAGGAGCCGGCCACAGCAATGTCACGGGCCGAGAACTCACCAAGTTGCGTGTTGTCCCAACTCACTTCCTTCATCGTACCGTAATCCATGTATTGGGCACTCACCCCCCAGGTGCCCCGTTCGCCTGCAGCCTTTACAAAGGCGGCACTGGCAGTCTTAGCACCTTCCATATAGGTCATGAAGTTGAGGTTGATGGTGCGGTCGCTCACATCGTTGATAAGGGCGGGATTATGGAAGATAAGGGTGGCATCGTCTTCGACAATCGAGATGTTATCGCCACCGAGTGCGGCCACATGGGCACTTACCGGCAGACGTAGGAAATTATAGGCCGTCTGGCTCTCCTGAGCGACTGTCAGGAGTGCGCTGATCACAGAAATGATGGTAAAAACGGCTCTTTTCATCTAAATATTCCTAATTTCGGTGCAAAGTTACTGTTTTTTTCTTAATTTTGCACGCAGTTTTAGATATTAACGGAAGAAATGGCGTTTTTATTATGAACAGGACGACCAATTTCCTGCTTGGCCTGATCTTTGTACTGGCCTGTTTGTTTGTCGCGCTGGAATGGAACAGCGGCGACAGCAGCTGGCATTTCTTCGATATGGAAGATGATCTCGAGGCCGAGATGGAACTATCGCCCTTGCACCGTGATGAGAATGAGGTGCCGATGATGAAACCTACTGAGGAGACACCCCCAGAGGTGAAGTCTCCGGAGGTGAACCCCGTGGAGGAGGATGTGGAGATTCCGCCCGAAGAGGTGGAGCCTGTCCCTACCGAGATACAGGAGCCCCCGAAGCCTGAGGAGGAGAAACTGCCAGAGGCCGTTGACATGTATGACGAACCGGTTGACTTCCGAGTCGTTGAGGATCTGCCGCAGTATCCAGGTGGAGCTGTTGAGTTTATGAAATGGCTCACCAGGAACCTGCGTTATCCGCCATCTGCGCAGCAGCGCAAGATACAAGGCAAGGTGGTGGCTCAGTTTATTGTCGAGAAAGACGGCACGATCAGCGATCTGCAGGTTATCAAGCGGCTCGAACCGTCCTGTGACCGCGAGGCCCTGCGGGTGTTGAGAATGATGCCCAAGTGGAAGGCAGGTCTTATGAATGCCCAGCCCTGTCGCACCCAAGTTTGTATCCCTATCGTATTTAAGTTGTAATCCATATGAAAACATCAGAAGAATTGCTCAAGAAGGTGAACGAGGCCCTGGAGAACCTCGTCTATGACCGTCAGCCACACACGCTCTATGATCCGATACGCTATGTGCTGTCGTTGGGTGGCAAACGTATCCGTCCCGTTCTCATGCTCTTAGCTTATAACCTCTATCGCGAGGATCCCGAACGTATCATGCCGCAAGCCATCGGTGTAGAGACTTATCACAACTTCACGTTGCTCCACGACGACCTGATGGATCATGCCGATATGCGTCGGGGCCATGAGACTGTTCATAAGAAGTGGAATGCCAATCAGGCCATTCTCTCCGGTGACACCATGCTCCTGCAGGCCTTTGATCGGGTAGGGGACTGTGAGGCCGACAAGATGAAAGATGTGATGGATGTCTTTATTGTGACTACTTATGAGGTGGGAGAGGGCCAACAGTTTGATGTGGAGTTTGAGACCCGTGACGATGTCACCGAGGCGGAATACATTGAGATGATCCGTCTGAAGACAAGTGTTTTGCTGGCATGTGCTTTGAAGATTGGTGGCATTATGGCAGGTGCTTCTGCCGATGACCTGCTAAATCTCTATAAGGCGGGTGAACAGATTGGTCTGGCTTTCCAATTGCAGGATGACCTTCTTGATGTCTATGGCGACCCGAAAGTGTTTGGTAAGAACATCGGTGGTGATATCACCTCGAATAAGAAGACCTATATGCTTATCAACGCCATCAATCGTGCTAATCCGACCCAGCGTGAGCAACTCACCCGCTGGATTGAGGCCAAGACCTTCGACCGTGAGGAGAAGGTGGCTGCAGTGACCAAACTCTATAATGAGATTGGTATTCGTCAACTCTGTGAGGAGCGCATCAACTATTATTTTGAACAGGGATGCCAATACCTTGACCGTGTACAAGTGCCTGAAGAGCGGAAGACCATCCTCCGCCAGTATATCGAGCAAATGGTGAACCGTCAGTCGTGATGCTGTCTTTTATCGATACCCATTGCCACCTCGATGGTGAGGAGTTCGCTGCCGACCGCGACGAGGTGGTGGCTCGTGCCCGTGAGGCAGGTGTTGCCAAGGTGCTGGTGCCCGGCATCGACCTCAAATCCTGCCAGACGGTTATGGATACTTGCCATCAGTATCCGGACTTTTGTTATCCCATGCTCGGCCTTCATCCTGAGGAGGTCCGTGCCGACTGGCGGAAAGTCTTGGAGCAGATAAAGTATTCTCTCACCTCTCACCTCTCACCTCACACCTCTAAAATCATCGCCATTGGGGAAGTAGGCCTCGATTTCTATTGGAGCCGTGAGTTCGAACAGGAGCAGTTGGAGGCTTTTGAGGAGCAGGTGCGCTGGTCGGTAGATACACGTCTGCCTCTGATGATCCACTGCCGTAAAGCGCAAAATGAGATGGTTGCTATTCTCAAGAAGTATGGCGATAATCTGCCCGGAGGAGTGTTCCATTGCTTTACCGGCAATGAGATCGAGGCGCGCGAGCTACTCCAGTTCAACCGTTTCGTGTTGGGCATTGGAGGTGTGCTGACCTTTAAGAAGTCAAACCTGCCGCAAACCCTTCCTACCGTAGTCCCCCTCGACCGTATCGTTTTGGAAACCGATGCACCTTATATGGCGCCTGTTCCCCATCGTGGTCAGCGTAACGAACCGGCTTTTGTGCTCGAAGTTTTGCGCAAGCTGGCGGCTTGCTATGGTGTGAGCGAGGAGAAAGTGGCGCGTATAACGACTGAGACCGTCGAGAGGGTGCTTTTATGTTAAATATCCGTAAACAAATCATAAAGTTCAAAGTTCGAAGTTCAAAGTTCAAAGAAAATACTTAACTTTGCAGCCGCAAATCTTTGGAGAGGTGCTCGAGTGGTTGAAGAGGCACGCCTGGAAAGCGTGTAACCGGCAAAACTGGTTCGCAGGTTCGAATCCTGTTCTCTCCGCTTACAGAAAATGAGAAGGTTTTGTCTATTGTCCGTGTTGCTTATGTTATTGGCATTGCCACAGACTGTGGGTGCCCAGGACACACTTAAACCCGATTCTTCCTCAATTGTCATGACAGATTCTGTTGCACAGGACTCTCTCGTTACCACAATGGTTGATGAAGAGGCTCTGGCTGTCGCTACAGGGGAGGATGAAGCAGGTGGTTTCCATAAGCAACTGAAAACCAAGTTCATCGATGGAAATGTCGGCTTTATGTCGTTGGTGGCTCTGGCTTTGGTGCTGGGATTGGCCTTTTGCATTGAGCGTATTCTCTATCTGATGATGTCGGAAATCAAATCGAGGAAGCTGCTCGACGATGTGGAGGAGCGCCTCAAGGCCGATGATCTTGAAGGTGCCAAGAAACTTTGTCGCAACACCCGTGGTCCTGTGTCAAGTGTGTGTTACCATGCCCTATTGCACATTCATCAGCCGATGGATGCCATTGAGCGTAGCGTTACTAACTATGGTGGTCTGCAGGCTGCCAACCTTGAGAAAGGCTGTTCGTGGATTAAGCTTTTCATCGCGATGGCTCCCTCTCTAGGATTCTTAGGTACGGTGATCGGTATGGTGATGGCTTTCGACAGTATCCAGACACAGGGTGACATCAGTCCTACTATCGTGGCTCAGGGCATGAAGGTGGCGCTTATTACCACCATTTTCGGTATCATAGTCGCGTTGGTGCTGCAGCTCTTCTATAGCTATATCCTCTCGAAGATTGAACATCTGACGGCTCAGATGGAAGAGTCGGCCATCCGCTTGCTTGACCTTATGGCCACCTGGAAGGAAAAACATTAGCCTATGCCGTTCGTCTCACCCCTCATTGCCGATATCATGCTTTGGCTGATGTATATCGCCTCCACTGTGGCCATTGTCGTCACAGTCGTGTCGGTGGTCAGGACGGTACGCCTTAGGACGAAAGACGACGAGGTGGTCAATGGAGTACCTCGAACTCGCATGGCGTGGGTCGTTGTCATAGCCTTCTTACTTTGTCTTGTGCTGACCTTCGTACTGGGTTCCTCCGAGCCCATCAGAACTAACGGTGAACTCTTTACCGACACGTTTTGGCTGAAGGCGGCCGATATGTTTATCTACACTTCCCTTATACTGATTATCGGATGTTTCGCAGGCGTCGTTTTGAGCAGATTCCGGAACTGAACACCAGTTCTACAGCCGACATCTCGTTTATGTTGCTGATTTTCTTCCTCGTGACGTCGTCGATGGACACGGACAAGGGACTATTGCGCCAGCTTCCGCCACCACCTCAAGAGCAGCAGCCACCTACAGATGTACGTAAGGATCATGTGTTGCAGGTCACCCTCGATGACAACGATCAGCTGGCTGTCGACGGTACTTTGCTTACCACTCAGCAATTAAAGGAGCAGATTATGGCGTTTGTGGCTGCCGACCGTACAGCCCATGTCATTAGCATCCAGACCGACCGTGCCACAACTTACGAGGCTTATTTCCGTATGCAGAACGCCATTGTAGCTGCCTATAATCAGCTTCGTGAGAAATATTCACTTGAGCATTATGGTAAGGGCTATGGTGAACTTGTGGAGGAGCAGCGCGATGATGTCAATCAGTATTATCCCCAACGCATCAGTGAGTCGAAGCCGTCGACAGGAGGTGAGTCATGAGACATATGCAGTCCATCTTTCGTCGCAGTTCGCGTGAGATGCCAGGGCTTAATCTGGCTTCTATGCCCGACCTCATCTTTACCGTGCTTTTCTTCTTTATGATTGTCACTCACATGCGTCATGACGATGTGAAAGTACGCTATCAGGTACCTGCAGGCACTGAGGTACAGAAACTGCAACAGAAGACGGCTGTAATCAATATCTATGTCAGTGCATCACAGATTCAGGTAAACAGTCAGCTTACTGATATAAACCATCTGGCTGCCCTCATTGAGGCAGAACGCAAGAAACTATCTGAGGAGAACGCCGAGCGTCTGACCGTTAGCCTGAAAGCTGATAAACACACGCCTATGGGTGTCATAGCCGATGTGAAGGAAGCACTTCAGCGCTCTTTCGCTCTCCGCATCAACTACAGTGGTACTGAAGCCGCCCAATAAGGCGTTTTCTCTTAATATGGTATTACCAGTCGTCGTCCTCGTTGCCGACTACTCCGTTCTTAACTGCTTCCTCTATCTTGTCGAGCACGACGTTTGAGTAGGCATGGGTCATCACTAATGCCTTGGCACTGGTACGCTTGGCCATATGTTCATCCTTTTCCACAAAGGGATAGCAGGTTGTCAAGGGCCATACCTCATCGTAGAGGTTACGGTTGGTGATGTTATCCTTCTTGCGTTTCTGGTCATCGAATGTACCTGAATGGTCATCGAAGATTGCCCCGAGAATACCACCGCTGATATCGCGCAGAATGTCGTAGTTCTGCACGGTATAGGTCACACGCACTTTGCCGTCTTTGATATCAATCTTGATGATGGGCGTAATGCTGACGCTATATTGGCTGAGACCTCCTGTATGCGTGGCAATATTCTGCATGGTGGCGGTAATAATGATAGTACCCGTCTCCTTGTCATTCAGCGTTATAGATTGTTTGTCCTTGAACGTGGCTGTAGTCCAGTAATTCATCGTGACATATAACTGGGCCTTCGTCTTGTTAGGTGCTTCGATAACCTGCTGATACGACAGGTTGTTATTTTTGTCAAAACTGACGCCTTTGGCAATCACCGCAGCTGCATCCAACCATTTGTCGCCATATTTACTCTTTGCATATTTCTCCAAGTCCTCGGACTTGATAATCTGAGCCTTTACAGGCATAAGGTAGCCCATCAACAGGGCTGTTACTAACATTAATAGATTCCTTTTCATTCTTATATTCTAGGTTCCGTTCAGATAGAGCGGGGATTATTGTTTATTGTTTGAGGAGTTTTAGCTTCTGTTGGGGAGCCAGAGCGTTAGTGGTCTTTTCGGTATATTCCTTCAGCGCAAGCGAAGCTGTGGTCCTAATATCGCGGCTGGAAGCACCGATGCGGAAAGTGTAGGTGCCGGCCTCAGTGAGCCACTGGGATTTGGCCTCGTCGAAAGAGGCAAGATCGCGTACAGGGATGGTTATGGTCAACGTCTGACTCTCACCAGGCTGGAGTTCGCGTGTCTTGGCGAAAGCCTTCAGCTCCTGAACGGGTTTCTCCAGACGGCCTTTTGGAGCTTGCACATAGACCTGTGCCACTTCCTTGCCAGCGACGGAGCCCGTGTTCTTAACGGTAATGCTGACTTCGACAGCATCCTTACCCTTAGCCTTTACGACAGGCTTGGTGAACTGGAACGTGGTGTAGCTCAGACCGAATCCGAAGGGATAAGCTACATTCTTCTGAAAAGTATCGAAATAACGGTATCCCACATAGATATCCTCCTCGTGGTTGGTGTAGGTGTGACCGGCAATGGGGCGCTTGTTAGAAACCATATCCTTGAAGCTGTAATAGTCGAGCTGACCTGGGAAATTCTTTGTCGAAGCATGGTCGGTTGCGGCGATGGGCCACGTCATGGTGAGCTTGCCTGAAGGGTTGACCTTACCAGTAAGCAGGTCGGCGATAGAGTTACCGCCCTCCATGCCAGGCTGCCAAGCGCAAAGGATGGCATCAGGATAACTGCTCCAAGAGGCCGTTTCGATGACAGATCCGGAGTTGATGATGACGATGACAGGTTTGCCTGCCTGATGGAAGGCATTGCAGACATCGGTGATGAGGGTATGCTCCTCGGGGATGAGGTTGAACTCGGTATCGATGTCGCGGTCGACACCCTCACCAGCTTGACGACCAATGGTAATGATGGCAGCGTCGGCAGTTTCCACCTCGTTATTGATAGCAATGGGTGAAATGCTAATCTCCGGATACTTCTGCTGACCGAAATACTCTCTTTGATACCACTTGGCGGGGTGGCGTTCTGCCTGGAACTTTACCTTGGCAAACTCGATGTATTTGCGATAGATATCAGTAAGGATGGGTGATGACTTGATGCCGGCGTTCTCAAGGCCCTGAAGCATATCGATAACATAAGGTGGATGCACACAACCAGAACCGGTACCTCCAGAAAGGAAATCGTATGAGTTCTCGCCAAAGAGAGCAACGGTTTTAATGGTGCCCTCTTTCCATGGGAGGGTACCGTTGTTCTTCAGAAGCACGATGCCTTCACAAGCACTCTGACGGGTAATAGCAGCATGTGCCTTGAAGTCAGGATTGTTAGAGGCGGGATATTTCAGGAAACTGGGGGTCTTGACGATATATTCAAGCATGCGACGCACATTGCGGTCGACATCCTTGATATCGAGCATGCCCTCCTTCACGCCTTTGATGATCTCATTTACCTGAGCGGGCTGTCCGGGCTCCATAAGGTCGTTGCCGGCATGCACCTCGCTAATGGTGGTTAGCCCCTCACGGATGCCAATCCAGTCAGTCATCACAATGCCTTTATATCCCCAGTCGTCACGAAGAATCTTCGTGAGCAAATCGTGATTGCCCATAGAGTACTGGCCATTCACCTGATTATAGGATGCCATGATGGTCCATGGGTTACTTTCGCGGACAGCAATCTCGAAGCCGCGGAGATAGAGTTCGCGGGCAGCACGTTGCGACACGCGTTCGTCGACTGCTGTACGATCAGTCTCCTGAGAGTTCACTGCGAAATGCTTGGCACTGACACCAGCACCCTGGCTTTGCACACCCTGAATGTAAGCGGCAGCAATCTTACCTGTTAGCAGCGGATCCTCAGAGTAATACTCAAAATTACGACCACAAAGGGGATTGCGGTGTAGGTTCATGCCTGGGCCGAGGATGACGTCACAACGGTATTCCTTCGTCTCATTTCCTATGGCTTCACCTACCTGCCCTACGAGTTCCGTGTTCCAGGTAGAAGCAAGGCAGGAACCGATGGGGAAAGCGGTGGCATAGTAAGTCTTGTCCGTACCTTTGCGGGTGGGGTCGATACGTACACCTGCTGGACCGTCGGTGAGGACGGTGGCAGGGATTCCCAGTCGGGGAATAGCGGGCGTGGTACCTGCGGCACCTGTTACGAGGTCGGCTTCACCGCCTACAATGGCATGATCGCCGAAGAAATTGTTAGCACCGCCAACAAGTAATTTGGCTTTTTCTTCAAGGGTCATGATCTTGAGTACCTCATCGATGTTATCAGCGCGAAGCTGGGTTTGAGCATTAGTTGCCATAGTGAATGTGGTTGCTAATAAGCAGGATGTTAGTATTTTTTTCATATTGCTTGATTGTTGCTACTAGGATTATCTAGGATTTCCTAGGAGATTCTAGGGATTTGCTAAGGGAAGATGCGGAAAGTGTAGCCTTCGTCCTTGAGCCATTGGATGGATTCTGGTAGGGCTGTGCGGAGCTTGTCGATGCTTTTCAGTGAGTCGTGGAAAGTGATGATCGAACCATTACGCGCGTACTTTTTTATATTGTCTACAATATCTTCGGCTGTCAACCATTTCGAATAATCGCGGGTGACGAGGTCCCACATCACTACTTTGAACTTGCGACTAAGCCAGGCATATTGTCCCATACGCATCCAACCATGAGGTGGACGGAAGTAATGGCTATGGATATAGGCATTGGCCTTCTCGACATTATAGCTGTATTCCTTGATGGTATGTCGCAGTCCGCCGATATGGTTGTGCGTGTGGTTGCCGATCTGGTGCCCCTCGCTCACGATGCGCTCGTAGAGCTCAGGATACTTACGTACATTGTCGCCCACCATGAAGAATGTGGCCTTCACCTCAAATGCCTTGAGGGTATCGAGGATGAAGGGTGTCGCCTCCGGAATGGGGCCGTCGTCGAAGGTCAGATAGACGGCCTTCTCGTGACGGTCCATTCTCCAATAGGCTCTGGGATAGAGCCAGCGGAGGTAGATGGCGGGTTGTTCGATAAACATATTATTGCTCGAATCTACCGCCTTTAGAGTGATAGAGCTGAATCAGACCTTCGAGTTGCTGGTCTTTCTGTGCACCCTTCTTCTCGTCGACGGCGTTCTGAATATCTACTAACTGATTCATGACGTAAATCTGGATCATGCAGTCGCGTTGTGCACTGTCGAAACGATAGTCGTCGAGCGAACAGTACCACATGAGGTATTGCTGCGATTTCTTCCAGAGCTGGTCGACCAGTTGCTGAGCTTTCTGATTCTGACCTGTGAGGTTATAAGCCCGTGCGAGGTCGAGTGAACCGCAACCATAGTCGTGAGGCACGTTGTAGGTTGGCAACTCCTTCTCGCATTTGTCGAGTACCTTTTTTGCCTTTTCGGTCTTACCTTCATTGATAAGACTCATGGCTAATGTCGCCAGCAGACGGCGGTGGGTGTAGCACATGCGGGTAACGGTTTCGTCAAGGTAGATACCCGCCTGACTCACATTGCCGTACTTATACTTATTCATCACGTTGTCGTAGACTTTCTCCGTATCAAAGTCAGTGGTGCCCGGCATGGAAACGAGGTTGCCTCGCTCATCGGTGTAGTGGGTGCGGAACGGCGTAATGCGGTTGGCAAGACCTTCCTGGACGAAATGCTCACCGAGGTTCATGTAATTCTCCTGACCAACAGTGGTCGCCACGTAGACAGGACGTTCCCAATTGGCATTGGCAACCAGTTCCAGCATCATCAGGTCGCCCTTGTAAAGAGCACTCTTGCCCTTGAGTGAGATGACCATCTTGTCGGGGATGGAGTCTGCGGCCATCATCATGCCACTACGCTTGACAGCCTCTTTGTCGATGGTGACGTAGACTGTGTCGGTAGGGATGACATGGAAGTCTTTCACCTTAGAGCGCACCCAATATTTCAGCACATTCTTCAACTCAAAGGGCTCGTCGCCAAACTGCTTCTTAGCCTCTTCAGGACTCTCGCGGTAGAGTTCCAGAACCTGCTCCTTAAGCGATGGGTCTACTTGTACATATTCGTTTGTGCCAGCACAATACTCCAGACGGTTCCAGGTAATAGGCAACGATGGGGAGTCGTAAGCTGGACGTACCATCTGATCGATATACCAGTCGGTCTGAAGATAAGAGAGGTTGCAGACACGAGCATCGGTACGCACGCCCTCTGTATCCTGATTATACCAGAGAGGGAATGTATCGTTGTCACCATTAGTGAAGATAATCGGATTGCCTTTTTCCTGTAGGGTCATGAGATAATTCTGTCCAAAGTCGCGGCAACAGTAACGGTCAGAGCGGTCATGATCGTCCCAGGTCTGGCTAGCCATCTGGACAGGAACAATCAGGCAAACTACAGAGACCAGACCAGTGAGGATAAGGTTCTCCTTCTTGGTCTTGCGTTCCAGCCAGTTGATGATGGCTGCCACACCCATACCGCACCAGATGGCGAAGGCATAGAACGAGCCGGCATAGGCATAGTCACGTTCACGAGGCTGCATCGGGGTCTGATTCAGGTAAATGACAATAGCCAGACCGGTCATGAAGAAGAGGAAGAATACCACCCAGAACTGACGTATGCCAATAGGGTCATCAATGGTCTTCTCTGAACCGTTGACCATCACTTTACGTTTACGGACATACCAAGCTTGCCAGAACAGTCCAAATAGACCGAGGATGAGAGGCAGGCAATAGAAGACATTATGTCCCTTGTTTTCCTTCAGATCATCGGGTAGCAGGCTCTGATCACCCAAACGGGCATTGTCGATGAAGGGGATACCCGTAATCCAGTTGCCATGCTCCAGTTCTCCATTACCCTGGATATCATTCTGACGACCGGCGAAATTCCACATAAAGTAGCGCCAGTACATGAAATTACACTGATAGGAGAGGAAGAACCGGATGTTTTCGAACTGGCTAGGCACTTTGATCATCATGGGCTCACCACAACGATCGTATGGTACCTCGGTGCCGCTGACACCACCCATCCACGACTCGTAGGCACCGGCATGGCCGGCATCGTACATACGTGGGAAGAGCATGTTCTGCGCGTATTTGTATTCATCCTTTGTGCGGACTACAAAGTAAGAGTCTTTCTCATCGGCAGAGGCCTTCTCCTTACGCTGATAGACGGGCTTACCTTTCGACATAACAGGTTTGCAGATGTTGCCTTCTACTTCGAGAGCTACCTGTGAGGTGTAGGCCTGACCATAGAAAAGCGGACGCTGGCCATACTGATCACGTCCAAGATAATCACCCAAAGTGAAGATGTCCTCAGGAGAGTTCTGATCCATCGGTGGATTAGCAGACGAACGGATGACAATAAGAGCGTATGTGGAATAACCAATCATCAGCATCAGCATACACAGCAAGGCTGTGTTCTTAGCGCGGGCTGTTACGAGCGGAAGTTTGTCCTTGGAGAGTTTCAGTACGAACCAGAGTGCTGCCAAAACAATGATACCGATGATGAAGGCTGACCAACCATAGCCGTAGAACGGAATGCCAAGCATGCCGACAGCAATCAGGAAGGC
>Ga0247610_10003097_pt1 | contig 18566 bp, 15 predicted proteins | sample 174DNAGHGhighgp2_FD_193483 | JGI IMG/M metagenome (GOLD analysis project Ga0247610, IMG submission 193483) | Sheep rumen microbial communities from Palmerston North, Manawatu-Wanganui, New Zealand - 1742 DNA GHGhigh gp2 | ecosystem: Host-associated > Mammals > Digestive system > Stomach > Rumen... | reverse complement strand
CGCAACAGCGACGGCTGGTATGTGTCGAATGTGGCCTCGGCCTCGGTGAGCCGTCAAGGCGGTTACCCTTATGAATGGGTTGAAACGGGCAATATTGCCTATAACGATACCTGTTTTTACCGCCGCACGTCGGTCATGGATGGCCTGACGGTGCGCAAGTCCCTCGACAACTTTGTCCTGTCGAGTATCACCAGCTACCAGTATATCGACGACAACATGACGCTGGACCAGGATTTCACCCCCCGTGACTACTTCACGCTGACCCAGGCCCGTCGTGAGCATGCCATTACTCAAGACCTGGTGGCTCGCAGCCACAATCGTGTTGAGGGCTATAACTGGCTGGTGGGCGCCAGCGGCTTCTTCCGCCGCTATACGATGGAGGCACCGGTCAATTTCTACGACTATGGTATCGCCGACCTGATAGAGCGTCATGTCAATGATGCACTCCCTGGATATGCTATCGCTTGGGATACCCGCACCTTCTTGCTTGGCAGCGAGTTCACGAGTCCAAACTGGGGTGCTGCACTGTATCATGAGTCTCACTACAATTGGGGCCAGTGGACGCTGTCGGCAGGTCTGCGCATCGACTATGAGCACGCGCGTCTCAACTATCGCAGCGAGACCCACACGGGCTATAACATCCTGCGCAGCGCAACGGGTGAAGTTTTCGTCCACGAGAGTATTGACATCGACGACCAGGCCACACTCGATAAAGATTTCTTTGAATTGTTGCCTAGCGTGAGCTTGAGTTGGCATCCATGGGTGGGCAAGAACCACACCGTTTTTGCCGCTGTTTCACGAGGCTGCAAGTCCGGCGGCTTCAATACCCAGATGTTCAGCGATGTGCTCCAGCAGCGATTGATGAAGATGATGGGCATTGGCATCCAGTATGATATCGACAAGATGGTGGGCTACAAGCCCGAGAAGGCTTGGAACTATGAATTGGGCGGCCATTTCGAGTGCTGGCAGGGTAGGGTGCAGAGCGATCTGGACGTGTTCTTCATGGACTGCCGTGACCGCCAGTTGACCGTGTTCCCGCCGGGTACTACCACAGGCCGCATGATGACCAATGCCGGCAAGACGCATAGTTGGGGCGCAGAGTTCGCGATGGCCGTGGCCCCCACCGAGTTGACGCACTTTAATGTGAGCTACGGTTTCACGCATGCCACCTTCAAGGACTATAACGACGGTAAACAGGACCACAGTGGCAAGCGAGTGCCCTATGCTCCGATGCACACCTTGTTTGCCGAGGCAAATCATTCGATAAAAATTGGTGGCGATTGGAATAAATTGCTTACCTTTGCCGCCAACGTGCGCGCTGTGGGCGACATCTACTGGAACGAAGCCAACACGATGAAGCAGCCGCTATATGCTCTGCTGGGTGCATCGATTACCTGGAAACAAGCGCATTACAGCTTGCAACTGTGGGGCCGCAATCTGACCGATACAGACTATAAGACGTTCTATTTCGTGTCGATCCAGCACCACTTCCTGCAGCGCGGCCATGGTCGCCAACTGGGTGTGACCCTGCGTTTTGATTTTTGAGATTTTATGAGAATCTGATTAGAAAATTGGTTTTTCATGTTTTATTCACCACTTTAAAAAATTATTTACTGTTTTAATAATAAATGTTATGAAGAAATTGTTTTCATTGTTGTTCTTAGCTGCCGTGTGCAGCATGGCATTGGTTTCCTGTGGTAATGATGATGAACCCGCTCAACCCGTTAAAACCAATATTGAGAGTGCCCATGAGACAGAGAGCGAGACTTATTTCCAGTTCGATATCAATACTGAGAGTGATTCCAGCAGCATTTACATGTACAACATTGTGTTCACTATTGGTGACAATGTGTCGCCCGCAATGACCATTCGTGTTGACGCTCCCCTTGTTGTTGACAAGACGGGTAAAATCTTTATCTATTCAGGAACCGGCATTAATCCCTACATGCTGATGGGCTCAAGAATGATTCAACTGACTGACGATGCCTATAAGGTGAACAACTTGAATTGCATTGTGAACACTAAGGACCAAACTTATGATATCTCGTTTGACTGCCATGGTGGTCACTATGAAAAGAATGGCAAACTCAAATGAGCCGTTTTTAACGAGATTTAAGATAAAAAACATTACAAATGGCGCAAGATTGGGTGCGCCATTTGTTTTTTATATATCTTTGCCACGTCGTAATGATTAAGGAATAACACATCAATTAATAATTCAAAACATGAAGAAATTACTGTTATTGATTGCCGCATTTGCCCTGCTGGGTGCTGTTGTCTCGTGTGGCAATGACGATGAGCCCGTTCGTCGTGGTGATGGCGTGTTCACGGTCAATACCGCGATGGTCAATCATGTGTATAATACCAAGACTGGCGAGGTGATTGGTCTGGGTAACACACACAATAAGCTCGTTATTGACACCGCCAAGCACACTGCAACGCTGCAAGTGGGATATAATGACGGTAGCGACCATACCCTTGAATTCAACGATCTCACCGCTATGCCCAAGAGGCTCGGTTTCTATGAGCTGCGCTCAGCGAGCAATCCCCAGTTCAGCGGCTATGTTGACTTCAACGAGAGCTCGATGCGCTATATCTACACCACTGCCGACGGCATCCGTGTTGTCTCGACCATCAACGAGGTGTTTTTCCTCAAGACAAACAACTCCATAGCCTATGACGACACGACCACAACCACCCAGATGGAGAACGTCATGTACCAGTTCACCATCACCCCAGGCATGGAGAAGGCACTTGTCAAAGTGATGGGAATTGTGCATGCCAAGGACTTGAAGTACATCAATACCATCACGGCAATGAGTGTGCCTTACACCATCACGGCCAATGGCTACAGCCTGATCGGGGAGAACATCCCCACCACGGCTCAGTATGTGGCTACCATCGACAGCACCTTCACGCATTTCAGGACAACAACCGACTATCCTTTCAAGACTTTCAACGCCAACGTTGACCTGGTCAATGATCATCTGGATGCTACCTTCATGATGGGCAGCAGCGCCACTGTCATCGCCACTGGCCGCACCTACCCTGATTACACTGGATACTAATCAACATCTATAAACATCAATCCTAAAGAAATGAAAAAGTTATCATTCATGTTGTTGTCGCTCCTGGCCGTTACCATGTTGACCGCCTGCGGCAATGAAGACGAGCCTGACAACAAGCAGACGCTCACCTCGATTATCAACACCCGCGCCATCGTTGGCGACGACGTTGTCTTTTCACAGGGCAGTGCCAAAGTGGAACTCGACTACACAAACATGCTTATCTCGTTCACAGCCGACTACAAGGATGCCGATGGCCAGTCACACAGCTTGTCCACGCCCAGCATGAAACTGATTAGTGAGGGCGGTGCGATTTATACTTTCAATGCAACGTCTGGTCAGGGCGTTGGCAGCGTACTGTCGCTTGAGGGCACCATCGACATGAACACTGGCATGCTGTGGTTCAGGTTCCTTAGCGGCTCGACGGAATATGTGTCTACATCGCAGTTGCTGTATGCCTACACGACAACCAACATCACCAATCCCGATAACGGCAATCACGGCAGCCACAAGCAGTCGGGCTACCTGTTTGCCCTCGATGCCCGTGGCGAGACCTGTATCATGAAGATCTTTAACTTCGTGTCCACCCTGAATGGTGCGATCGATGCAGTTGAGGTACAGTATCAAGACCTGACGGTAACGCCCACTGCCACTGGCTACAGAATCACTGCGCCTGAGGTGGAATCCAGCATCAGGGGATTCTATGCCCTGACCAATGTGGACATCACCCTCGATGACCAGTGCAATGTCATTGCCGGCTCGTTCAAAAGCAATGGCTTGGAGTTTGAGTTCTCGGGCAATGTGTTCAATAGAGAATGATTTGCTAGAAGTTGGCCCATCGGTTGTATTAACCGCCCTTCAGGCGGGAAATTATTCAAATAAATTTTAATCACGTGCGATAGCACGGTTAAACATATAGTCGTTCCATCGCAGGGTCAACTGCTATATCGTTCCCTGAAATTTTTACAATCATCCCCGCAGTCACGACAGGTTGGCAGCGGGGATGCTCGTTTATCAGGAGTTCTTCTTGTAGCTGAGCACTGCCCAGCAGCCCATCAGGGCACCGATTCCCGTCAGCGCCAGCACTTGGGGCCAGATGCTGGAAAAGCCTCCACCACGGACAAACACGGTGCGCACCCCGTTGATGAAGTAGGACATGGGGTTGACATGGGTCGTGGCAAAAGCCCATGACGGCATGGAGCGAGTGGGGGTGAACAGGCCGCTGAGCAGCAGCATGATCACGACAAAGAACCACATCACAAAGATGGCCTGTTGCATCGTGTCGCTGTAGTTGCTGATGATCAAGCCGAATGACGAAAAAAACAGCGCCAGGAGCATCGCCAGCAGGTAGATGAGCACCAGTGGACCTGCACTGCTGATGCCGTAAACAGCCCAAGCCAGCAACAGGCACACAGTGATGACAAACAGAGCGATGATCCAGTAAGGGATGAGTTTGGCCAGGATAAACGACCACTTGCTCACTGGCGTGACGTTGATCTGCTCGATGGTGCCGCTCTCCTTCTCGCTCACGATGTTCAAGGCGGGCAGGAACCCCGTCATGAGCATCATGACGATGGCAAATAGGGCCGGTATCATGAACAGCTTGAAATTCAGGTGCTTGTTGTACAGGAACAGTGTGGATACCCCTGACTGCATTGCAGCTACGTCGGGATTGACGTGGGCTGTGACAATCTGTGACAGGTAGGAAGAACCCATTGCACCCTTGGTGCCGTTGACGGCATTGGCCGCGATGAGCACTTGAGGCTGGTGTCCCAGTGCCAAGTCACGGCTGTAATCTTGAGGGATGACCAGCACAACGTCGGTCCGCGACTTGTCAATCTCCTGAATGGCGTCGCGATAGGTGGGCTGCATGCCCTTGAAGACGAAGTAGTTGCTGGCCTCGATGCTGTGCACCAGCTGCTGAGATAAGGTGGAACGGTCGTTGTCCACGACAGTGACCTTGATGTTCTTCACCTCCATGTTCATCACCCACGGCATCACGCACATGATGATGATTGGGAATGCCACGATGAGCCGCGGCAGGAACGCATTGCGGCGAATCTGTGTGAACTCCTTCTGTATGAGATACTTCAGCGTCATGACAATTTATTCGAGTCGTTTGTTAAACTTGGCCAGGGCGAGTGTCAGCAGCACAACGGTGAACAATACCAGGATGGCCAGTTCGCGCAGTACCTGTTCCACTCCCACCCCCATGATCATCAACTTGCGCATCGCCTCGATGTAGTAGCGAGGCGGGATCACGGCCGATACCCACTGCAGCACTGTGGGCATCGATTCGACAGGGAAGAGCATGCCGCTGAGCATCACGATGGGCATGAGCAACACCATGGCCGAGAGCAGCAAGGCCACCAGCTGCGTCTGTGCCACATTGGAGATGAGCAGCCCCAACGAGAGCGCCAGCAGGATGTAGATGGTGGAAATCACAACAATCCAGAACAATGAGCCGGCAAGAGGCACTCCCAGCACAAAACGCGCCATCAACAGGATGACCGTGAGAATGACCAGTGCCAGTGCCAGGTAGGGAATCGCCTTGGCAACGATGATCATCAATGGCTTGACGGGCGAGACCAGCAGCACCTCCATGGTGCCTTTTTCCTTTTCACGCACAATGGAAATCGAAGTCATCATCGCACAGATGAGCATCAGCAGCATACCCATGATGGCGGGCACAAAGTTGTAGGCCGACTTCATCTGGGGATTGTACAGCATCTTGGAGTTGACCGCCCCGCCCTGGGCATTGATCATCACGCCGGTGGCATAGTTGGTCCACATCTGGGCCATATTGGGGTCCGAGCCATCTACAATGAACTGCACACCGCTGCGCTTGGAGGCGAAATCGGGCCCGAAGACAATGCCCAGGTCGGCTTGCTGGTTGCGTATCAGGCGCTCGGCATCGGCCGGTGTGCCCACGGCGGCGGTAATAGTGAAATACTCTGACGCGGCCAGGCGCTCCACAGCCTGCTGCGTCAAGTGGTCCATGCTGCTGGTGACGACCACGGTGCGCACATTGCGCACGTCGGTGGTGATGGCAAAGCCGAACAGGAGCATCAACACCAGCGGCATGCCAAAGAGGATGAGCATCGTGCGCTTGTCGCGCAGGATGTGCTTGGCTTCCTTGATGACAAATGAGATGAACTGTTTCATTGCTGGGCTGTTTTTTAATCGCTGCTGCGGGTGGCTTGACGGGCCAGGAATGTGAACACATGGTCCATATCTGGCTGATTGAACTGCTGTTTCAACTGGGACGGCGTGCCCATGGCGCTGATTTTGCCATCGACCATGATCGAGATGCGGTCACAGTACTCGGCCTCGTCCATGTAGTGGGTAGTGACAAACACCGTGATGCCCCGTGCCGCCGCGTCATAGATGAGTTCCCAGAACTGGCGCCTTGTGGCAGGGTCCACACCACCCGTGGGCTCGTCCAGGAAGACGATGTCGGGCTCGTGGAAGATCGAGACCGAGAAGGCCAACTTCTGCTTCCATCCCAGGGGCAGCGAGCCCACCAGGTCGTCCTGGTGCTCGCTGAATTGCAGGCGCTCGAGCAGCAGGGTGGTCTTGCTGGCGATTTCGCTATCCTGCATGCCGTAGATGCCGGCAAACAGGCGGATGTTCTCCTTGACGGTCAGGTCCTCGTAGAGCGAGAACCGCTGGCTCATGTAGCCGATGTGCTGCTTGATTTGTTCGTGCTGGGTGCGGATGTCAAAGCCTGCCACGCGGCCCGTGCCGCTGGTGGGCTGGTTGAGGCCCGTGAGCATGTGCATGGCGGTAGTCTTGCCAGCACCGTTGGCACCCAGGAAACCGAAAATCTCGCCGCGCTTGACGGTGAAACTGATGTCGTCAACAGCATGGAACGAGCCGAAGGCCTTGACCAGGTGCTCTACCTCGATGACATTCTCGTCCTTGACCTGTGTGCCCGGGGCATGGTCGATGCCCGGGGGATTGAAGATGTCGGCAAAGCGGGTCAGGATCTCGTCGGGTTCACCGATGCCGCGCACCTTGCCGTGGTCCAGAAACGCCACGCGCTCGCAGCGGCGCACCTCGTCGAGATAGGGCGTTGCCGCCACGATGGTGATGCCGCGCTCCTTGAGCGCACCCAGCATGTCCCAGAACTCCTTGCGCGAGACGGGATCAACGCCCGTAGTGGGCTCGTCGAGCAAGAGCACACTGGGCTGGTGCACCAGGGCGCACGAGAGGGCCAGCTTCTGCTTCATGCCGCCCGACAAGGCACCCGCCTTGCGGTCCTTGAAACGCTCGATCTGGCTATAGATGGCGCTGATGCTGTCATAGCCCTGCTCGACCGTTGTGCCAAACAGCGTGGCAAAGAATTCCAGGTTCTCCTGCACCGTCAGGTCCTCATAGAGTGAGAACTTGCCGGGCATGTAGCCCACACGACTGCGAATGTCGGTCATCTGCCTCACCGTGTCAAAGCCATCGACCGTTGCCGTGCCCCCATCAGGCAAGAGCAGTGTGCACAGGATGCGGAACATCGATGTCTTGCCCGACCCGTCGGGCCCGATGAGGCCAAACACCTCACCCTTGCCCACAGTGAACGAGACCTCGTCGAGCGCCTTGACCTTGCCAAAGGACTTGGAGACGTTATGGACTTCAATCGCATTCATCACCAGACAAATTCTCTCTGAAAATTAAAATTTCACTTCCCCATACATGCCTATCTTGACGTAACCGTCGTTTTGGATGGCAATTTTAACGGCATAGACCAGGTCGGCACGCTCATCATCGGTCAGGATGGTCTTGGGAGTGAACTCCGAGCGGCTCGATATCCAGGTCACTGTGCCGGCATACTCTTTCTTCTTGCCGTCGCCATAGTCGGCAAACACTTTGCACTGCTGGCCCACCTTGATGGACTGCAACTGGGCCGAGGTGACATAGGCGCGGATGAACATGTGTTGCACGTCGGCCAGCTTGAACAGGGGCTTGCCCGTGGACACGAACTCACCCTGCTCGACATACTTCTCCAGCACGGTGCCGCTGATGGGTGCGACGATGTCGGCATTGGCAATCTGGTCATCGAGCTGGCGTTGCTGTGCGTCGATGCCGGCAACCTGTGCATCGATGCCTTCCATCTGTGCACCGATGCCCTTGCCCTGCTCGGCCAGGGCGGCATTGCTGCTGCGCAACTGGTCGCGTGTGGCCTCGAGCTGGCGGTTAAGCACCTTGATCTGGTTGTCGATGTCGTCGAGTTGCTTGCGGGGCACTGCACCGTCCTTGACCAGCTCGCTGTAGCGCTGTCGCTCGCGCTGGGCGTTGGCAATTTGCTGCTGGATAGACGAGAGCTGCTTGTTCAGGTCCAGCTGCTGGCTGCTGGTGGCCGAGCGGTTAGATGACAACTGCCGCTTGCCGGCGGCAAGCTGTCCGCGCTGTGTCTCGAGTTGCTGTTTCTTGAGCACGAGCTGATAGGTGTCGATGCGTCCCACCTGGGAGCCGCCCCCGACGGTATCCCCCTCGGTCACGTCAAAGGCCTTTAACTCGCCGGTGGCTTTGGCACTGACTGTAACCTCGGTGGCCTCGAACGTCCCTGTGGCGTCAAATGCTTTCTCCTTCTTGCCGCAAGCGGCCATCATCATGAGCGTTGCGCTTGCCAGAATCAATATCTTTTTCATCGTCTTGTGGATTGGTTGGTTAGTCGTTGGTTGTAAACTTCATGTCATACAGGCCCTTGAGCATTTCAATCTCGTGGATGGAACGCTGCAGGCGGGCTGCATTCTCGCTGTTGATATCACGCAGCAGGTCATTCACGTCGATGATGCCGTGCGAGAGTTTGCTCTCGGCAGCCTTGCGCACCTGCTGGCGCAATGTGATGATCTCGTCGTCCTGGCCCATCAGGCGGCGGTAGCGGTCGATGGCCTCGTCTTGCTGCATCTGCTCCAGGCGGTTGTTGAGCAGGAAGGTCTCGCGGCGGGCCTGGGCGGTCTCGCGTTGCAGCTGCACCTTGGCCTTGTCGCCCTTGCGTGTGTATAGCGCGCCGATGTTCCATGTGAGGCGGGCGCCCACCATGCCGTTCCATGACCAGTCATGGCTCATCATGTCCTTGAACATGTTGTAGCCCGGATAGCCATAGTAGCCCTGGGCAAACACGCCCAAGCGGGGCAGCAGTGCGGCGTCCAGGGCGCGTTCCTGGGCATCGGCAAGGCGCAGCTGGCTGTCGATGAGACGCAGCTCGGGACGATTGTTGCCCTGTCCCACTTGTGGCACACCGGGTTTGACGGGTGCGGTCACCTCGATGCCGCAAAAGACCGACAGCATCGACAACAGCACTCGGCGCTGCGACTCCAGGGTGGTTTGCTGCTGGACGACGTTCAGGCGCTCGGCAGTGACGTTGTTGAGGTCGCACTGAGCGGCTGTGCCATGCTTGACCATCGAGGTGAGTTTCTTCTCGCTGGCAGTGAGTTGCTCCTGCAGGTCGCGGTTGAGCGAGAGCTGGTCGTCGAGCAGCAGCAGTGCAAAGTACATCTCGTTGACGCGCTTGCGCACGCTGTACAGGTCCACATCGAGCTGAGCCTGCTGCACATCGCCCTGGCGGCGGGCAATCTCGCGCTGTGCGCCTATGACCCCGCCATCATAGACCGTTTGCTGCACGTCCAGTCCCACGCGGTACTGGTCCTTGGCCAGTCCCTTCATGTCGATGCCCATCTGGTCCATCATCGTCTGCATCTGGTCGGGCCACGAGGGCACGGCGTTTTGCAGTGTGGCCTGGGCTGTTGCGGTCACCTGGGGCAGCCATCCCTTCATGATATTGGACACGGTGGCATCGGTAGTGCGTGCAATGAGGTCGTGCTGGACGATGAGCGGGTAGTTGCGCTCGGCGGCCTGCTGGCACTCCTCAAGGGTCTGTCCCACGGCGGTCATCGCCATGAGGCACATCCACATTATAATAAATAAATTGAATCGGTTCATCGTCTCGTTGATTAAATTGACAATGCAAAGGTAGACCGCATTACTGACATAATCGCTATCTAAAATAAGAGAAAAATGTTCTTTTTGTACAATTTATGGGTTGAGAGTGGAGGATTTGCGGTTTTTGTATTACCTTTACGTCCAAAATTCAGTCAATCATTATGGCCGATCTGCATCAACTCAACCTCACCCAACTCAAGGAACTCATCGGGAGCAGCGAGGAGCACCTGGTGGGCAACTATATCACCCGCAACCTGGCTGTTGCACGCAACGTGCAACTGGCTCTTGTCAAGGAACAGTTCCAGGGAAACGCGACCCTGTTGCCTGAGATGCGCATCCTGCTCATCAAGCGGGGCTGGGCCCACGTCACCCTTAACCTGATGGAGCACCACTTCGCTGCAGGCGATCTGGTCTATTTGGGCACTAACGGTATCATCCAGTATCATGATGCAGCCAGCGACATCCAGGCCATAGGCATTTCGATGACCGACGAATTACTGCAGCTGGCCATCGGCAACAGCATCCCCAAGGCGTTTGACGGTCACCTGCGTAGTTTCCAGCTGCACTTGACCCGGGATGAGACGGATTACTATGACACGCTGCACGAGCTTCTTTCCAGGCACACCATGAAGCCGGAAAGCAACAGTCAGGTGACCCTGCATCTTGTGGGTGCCCTGCTGTGGTACATCAACCACTTGTGGAGCCGTCATGTGCAAAGTTATCGCCAGAGTCAGAGCCGTGAGCAGCAGCTGTTTACCGACTTTCTCCAGCTCGTGAGCCAGTATGCCCCCGAGCACCACACCATCGATTTCTATGCCTCGCGTCTGTGTCTCACGGCGCGTTACCTGAGCACCATCATCCGCCAGGTGAGCGGCAAGAGCGCCAAGCAGTGGATTGACGATGCCCTGTTGACCCGCATCAAGATTGAACTCAAGCACAGCGACAAATCGATGACCACCATCGCCGACGAGATGAACTTTCCCAACCCATCGTTTCTCGCCAAGTTCTTCAAGCGCATGACAGGCATGACACCAAGCCAATTCCGCCGATAACCATAATTCCCCGCCTGGCTTGAAAATGGGTAGTAGAATGATAAAAAAAACATAAAAAGTAATTAGAAAAGGGGAGAGTGGCAAAATTTTTGCTATCTTTACACGCTCAAAACAATTTGATACATGGCAGCACGAGAAAAATATGACGAGGCTCAAGTCATTGAGCAGTTGCACAACCAGGCGACGTGCAAGGCGGCGTTCGGTAAGGTAATTGAGCATTACAGCTCGCAGCTTTACTGGCAAATACGTCGCATGGTCATCGACCATGACGACGCTAACGACGTGCTGCAGAACACTTTCCTCAAGGCGTGGACGAGCATCGACAACTTTCGTGGCGATGCCAAGCTCTCAACATGGCTCTACAAGATTGCCATCAACGAGAGCATCACGTTTGTCAACAAAAAGAAAGTGATGAACCAGCTCTCGATCGACGATGACGAGAGTTTCCTTGTCAACCAGCTCGAGGGTGACGAGTGGTTTGACGGCGACCAGGCTCAGCTCAATCTGCAAAAGGCTATCGCCTCCTTGCCCGAGAAGCAGCGCCTGGTTTTCAACCTGCGCTACTATGATGAGATGAAATATGATGAGATGAGTGAAATTTTGGGCACCAGCGAGGGAGCGCTCAAGGCCTCTTATCATCATGCGGTGAAGAAGATAGAACAGTTTTTGCACGAAACGGAATAATTTTATCATCACCAATTAAACTTTTTTGACCAAATCAAGTCAAACAAGCGTTATGAAACAGGAAGACTCCACAATATTGAATAAATACGGCAAGGAATCAGGCTTCAAAGTGCCTGAGAATTACTTTGCTGATTTCAACAAGCGCATGGCCGACATGTTGCCCGATGTTGAAATCACACCTGTTGACGTCAAGCCCACGATGTGGCAGCGCATCAAGCCGCTGGCCTATCTGGCTGCAATGTTTGCAGGTGTGTGGTGCATGATGTCGGTATTCAGCCACTTCAGCGACTCGGGCAATATGAACAGCGTCAGGGCTGTTGCCGAGAAACTGGGCGATGACAAGAGCAACGTCGAGGACTTCATGATGAGCGGCTCGGTGAGTGACTACGACATCCTGAACTATGAAGACTCGGTGGCCATGAGCAACGAAGAGGATTTTTCTGATCAACGTCAGTTAAAATAAGGAGGTGTTTGACCTATGAAAAGAATTGTTGCAATATTGATACTTGTAGTGGCCGTTACAGCGGGCGCCGTGGCTCAGAATGGGCGCACGCGGTTTGCGGCCGATATGTATCAGGCCAAGCATGAAATGATTATTGAGCAATTGGGCCTGACCCAAACGCAGCAAAAGCAGTTCATGCCCCTATATGAGCAGATGGAACGAGAAATTTATGAAGTGAACCGCAATGCACGGGCACTGGCCAACGAGGTGGCAAAGAAGAAGAATCCCACCGACCGCGACTATGAGGCTGCAGCCTCGGCCCTGTCCAACACTCGCGTGCGTGAGGGTGAGATTGAGGCAAAATACTTCGAGAAATTTTCAAAAGTCCTCTCCAAGAAACAATTGTTCCAACTCAAGCAAGCCGAGGTGAAATTCACCCGGGAGATGCTGGCCAAGAAACGCAAAAAGTAGGCCAAATAACTCCATTTTTAACTATGATAGTCAAATCCCGCAACAGGGCCGCCAATGGCTTGCAGCGGGATTTGTCGTTGGTGGGGGCGATGGTCGCACGCACCGCTTGCCTGGTGCTAGTCTCATGCCCGGCCGCCAGGTTGCTAAGCAGCATGTCTCAAGTGAAATGTGTCAAGGTTGGATAGCCGCTGGATGATAGCTGCTTGTGAAAATAATCGTGAATGATAGTTTTTCGCCTGCTGGGCTTGCCATTGTGCTCGGCTTGCACTACCTTTGCGTTATAATAACCAAAATAACCCGTTAAAAGATGATGAGGAGACTATTCCTGGCATTGGCAATGAGCCTGAGTGTGCTGGCCGCGATGGCGGCAGGTGTGAAACCCGGCAGCGAGAAGACGTTGCTTGACAGCTGCGGTTTTTTCCCGCAGCTCACCCCCGATGGACAGTGGCTGCTTTTTTCCCCGACCGAGGGAACCAGCCTGTTGTTGAAAAACCTGAATACTGGGGTCGTGATGACTGTAGCCACCACTGGCTATCCCGGTTTTGATGCCATCCTGGGCGATGACGGCAAGGTCTATTACGTGACCCAGCAGCGCAAAAAACACAATCTGGTCTATCGCACGGGTCACTGCTATGACCCCGTTACCCGAAAAGACAAAGTGGTGCTCAAGGCCCAGCACGGCCGTGTGCAGCCGCTGCGTGCCACCCGTGGCATTGTCATCAACGGCGAGCACCAGATCTACCGCAGCGACAAGCATGTGGGCGCATGGGCCTATACCCGTGGCGACAAGCTCTATCTGGTTGATGATGCCGGCACAACGCGTGAGTTGCAACCCGTCAAGGGCAGCAACGGCTACCTGTGGGCCGCGCTCTCGCCCGATGGGACTCGGGTACTGTTCGAGGCGGCCTCTAAGGGGACCTACGTCTGTGACTTGAACGGTAAGGTGCTCACCGAGCTAGGCGAGTTCCTGATGCCTTGCTGGTATAATAATGATTACATCATCGCCATGAGCAACGTGGGCAACGTTCGCCTGAGCGGCTCCCGCATCTGGTTGCTGTCGGCCGACGGCCTGGTGTGCAAGCCCCTTTCGCCCAAGGATGAACGCGCAGTGCAGCCCATGGTGGCGGGCGACAAGGTGGTCTATAGCGTGATCTATGACGGCAAGGTCAAGCAGCTGGCACTCGATCTTGCACCGTCGGTGCTGCAAGGGCAAGCCACAGGCAAGGGCAAGACCGAGAAAGTCAAGAACCAGGGTGGCAGCAAAGACGTGCCGCGTGTGTTTATCAACCCCGGTCACGGAGGCCATGACAGCGACGACCGCCATGTGCCCACCTGGGTCATTGGCGAGCAGGACACGTTGCATTACTACGAGTCCAACTCCAACCTGACCAAGGGGCTGGCCCTGCAGGAAATCCTGACCAACAAGGGATATGAGACCGCTATCTCGCGCAAAACCAACTTCACCGAGGATGACCTGGACCTGTTTGAGATTGTTTCCCTCGCCGCCAACAGTGGCGCCGACATCTTCTTTTCCATCCACAGCAATGCGACCGGCATTGAAAAGCGCGTCAACTTCCCGCTGGGGCTGTATCGCGGCTGGGACGGCAAGCCGGCCGTCGAGGGCAGTCTGGACCTGAGCAAGATGGTGATGAAGCACCTTTATGGCAATGACCTGGCCGTGTGGACTGCCGACGAACGCAGCCGTGGCGACTGGTCGTTCTATGATTGGGGCTATAAGGTGGGTCTGGGAGTGTTGCGCTTCAACAAGTTGCCGGGCTTCTTGAGCGAGGGCTCGTTCCATGACTACCTGCCAGAGCGCGAACGCCTGCTCAACGAGGGCTACTGCTGGCTCGAGGCCTGGAACCAGTCGCTGGGTATCGACGAGTACTTTGGCCGCAAGGGCAAGTTCAATAACGGTGTCATTGCCGGAACGGTGCGCTGGTCTGATCTGGCCCGCCAGGACGAGGACAAGCGTGTGTTTGCCGAAGACCGTCTCTTGCCCATCAACGGGGCACTGTTGCGGCTGTACGGCAGCAATGGCTCATTGAGCCGCACCTTCACGGTCGATAACTGCGACAACGGCGTGTTTGTGTTTACCAATCTGCAACCCGACAAGTACAAGCTGGAACTGTATTATGGTGGAGAAAACCGCTATATCACCACCAAGATTAAAGTGAAAAAGAATCAAACGTCCTACAAGAACCTGAAATTGTCCAAGAACCAGAAACCCAAGAGATAAGGGAGGTTGCACCTGGCCGATATAGACTGCGTTCCAGATAGATATAACCACCACATAACAACAAAGGATGAAAATGAAGAGATTGGCAATGGCGTTGCTGGCCGTGGGATTGTTGCTGCCGGCAATCGCACAGGAAGTGGAGGTGGCCGCGCTCCAGCGGCTGCTCGAGGGGGTGGAAGGCCCCGTCTTTTACCCTGTGCTCAACAGCTCGGGTGACCGATTGCTGTTTACCACCCAGGAGGGAACCCTCAAGATGCACGATCTGGCAGACGGCGTTACCACAACCGTTACGCGAGACTATGTGGCAGGCCATGATGCCTGCTGGGGAGGGGACGGGAAAGTGTATTTCGTTACTCAGCAAACGGGTGAGGACCACCTGGTGTATCGTGCCGGACAGTGCTATGACCCAGCCACGCGACAGGTCAATCAGGTGACCGACCTGCAGCATGGCGCTGTGCGGGCAGTGCCTGCCACACGTGGTGGCGCGTTGATGGCTCCGCAGCTCGGCTACAGGTCATCGGGCGACATCGGCAGCGCCGCATGGACCGAGGGAAGCCGGCTGCATGTTATCGTGAACGGTGAGGACCGCGTGTTCAGCCCTGTGGACTCATGGGCGGGCTACCTGTGGGCCTCGCTCTCGCCCGATGGGAAAAAGGTGGCTTTCTTTGCCGCCGGCAAGGGTATTGTGGTGATTGACCTGCGCGGCCAGATGCTGGCCATGCTGGGCAACTACGAGATGCCATGCTGGTACAACAACGATTACCTGGTGGCGCAACACGCTACCGATGACGGCCACCAGTTCACCTCGTCCCAGATCATGCTGCTCAAGGCAGACGGCACCTGGCAGGCCGAACTGACCAAACCCGAATCGATGGCCATGCAGCCCACCTGTGGCGGTGGCCGGATTGTTTACACGACCATCGACGGCCTGCTGTATGAAATGAAAATCAACATTTACCAATAATCTGCTGGCAAGTCATGAAAAAACTTTTATTGCACTCATCGATGATGGTGTTGCTGGCGATTGTTGGCGTGAATGTCGCTGGCGCTCAGCAACCTCATGTATATATCAACCCGGGTCATGGCGGCTATGACAGCGATGACCGCAACATGGTCATTTATCCCTTCCAGCAGGGAGACAGCGCAGGCTCGTGGGAGTCAAAATCCAACCTGCGCAAGGGGCTGGCTTTAAAGGAAATTCTGGAAAAGAAAGGTTACAAGACCAGCATATCGCGCGTGAGCAATACCACGGCCGACGACTTGGCACTCTCGACCATCGTTGCCCTGTGCAACCAGAGCGGAGCCGACGTGTTCTACTCCATCCATAGCAATGCCACTGGCACCAGCGCGGTATACAACTTCCCGATGGTGTTCTACCGCGGCTACACGGGCGCCCCTCAGATTGCCGATGCCGATGTGCTGGCAGCCGACCTGGAACCCTACCTGTATGCCAACCAGAACACGGTGTGGACCCACAATTATCAGATTTGGGGCGACTGGTCGTTCCGTCCCGAGTGGGGCACCCAGGGCTATGGTGTGCTGCGTGGCAACCAGGCTGTGGCCAACTTGAGTGAGGGCTCTTTCCACGACTACATCCCCGAGGCTTACCGCCTGCTGAGTTTCTACTACTGCTGGATGGAGGGCTGGAATATCTCGCTGGGTGCCGACAAGTACTTCGGCCGTCTGGACCAGTATGGCCTGGGCGTGGTTACGGGCAATGTGCGCGATGACAGCATCAAGCGCCTGCAGGAGAATCCGCAGCCGTTCATGGTCTATGGCGATGACAGTCTGATGCCCATCCACAGTGCCACTGTGCGACTGCTGGACATGGACGGAAACGAGGTGCAGCGTTGCGTGACCGACACACTGCGCAACGGTATCTATGTGTTTAAGTATGTGCAACCGGGCACCTATACCGTGCAGGTGAGCGAGCCGTCGCATTTCCCGCAAAGGGCAACGGTCACCGTTAATGCCAATGCGGCAACCTACCAGAATTTCTACCTCAAGCTTGCCCGCGACACGGCTCCCGTGGTGGTTGATTACAGCCCCGTGTGGCACGAGGGAGACCCTGCCGTGAAGTGCAACGAGCGCATCGTGCTCACGTTCAACTGGGACATGGACAGCGCAACCACATGCCGAGCCTTCACGCTCGATCCGCCGGTTGAGGGATCCTTCAAGTGGGAGGATTCTCATTATCGCCTGATCTTTACTCCGGCCGACGCCTTTGACGTGAACACGCTCTACACCCTCACGCTCGACAAGAGCGCCCGGCATGGCGGTGGCACGCCCATGAACGAGGACTTCACAATGCAGTTCTATACCCAGCCGCGCAACCACCTCAAGGAGCTGGCCGTCTTCCCCTATGAGGGAGCACCGGTGCACTTCACCCAACCTGTCGTGGAATTGCGCGTGGACTCGTTGCTGGACACCTACAACCTGTTTAAACGCCTGCGTGTGCTCGACAGCGAGGGCAACGAACTGCCTTGGAACAAACGCAGCATCAAATACAACAAGAGGGGTGATGGCTATGGCTTCATTCGCATCCCGCTCGTCAGGGATATAGAAGTCGGCAGGGACTATCACCTCATCCTTGACGAGGACATTGCCGACACGGCTGGTTTCCACCTGCCCGCAGCCCGCGATATTATCTTTACGGGGGTCGATGCCGGCGCCGACAAACCTGATATGGAGGTGCTTGATGATTTTGAGGACGTGACCGGTTATAACTGCTCAAATAATACGATTACCGCATCGAGCGACAGGCTCTTCGGCAGCACGTCGATGCAGTTGGTTTATGACTTGACCGATTGCATGGATGGTTATTGGACCCAAATCTCGGCTCCTGGTTATTACGAATCGTTAACCCATCAATTCGTCGAAGGAGACACGCTGGGTGTCCATGTGTGGGGTGATATGAGTTATAACAACCTGTATGCTGTGCTGTGTGCCTACGACGAGGGGTGTGAAAAGCTGGTATCTTTGGGCAAAATAGATTTTCATGGATGGCGCTACCTGAGTGTGCCAGTGGATCACCTGGCTGAAGGTGACTTCAGGTTTGGTGGCTTTATGATTAGGGGCGACGAGCCGCCAATGTGCAAGAGCGGCACGATCCGCTTCGACAACCTGTTGCGCAAACGGGGCACCGTTAGCGTTGACGAGTTGCCGCTGGCCAACATGAAGATTAAAGTTTCTGGCGATTACATCGTCGTGAGTGCCGACACATGGGTGCAGGCCGTAGAACTGCTCGACATCAATGGCCGCACTGTCAAATCTGCGGGCGGCAACTGCTTGAATATCTCACAGGTCGAGTCGGGGATCTATCTCGTGCGCGTCCACATCAACGGCCGCACCACGACCACCAAGGTGAGATTGTAGCCCTCCCATCGATCTCAAATTCAGGATCACCTGGATTGCCCTGGCTTTTCTGGATCTTCTAGAGATAAAAAACGATAGATTCCCATTGCAAAGGGGACCTATCGTTTTTGTTACAAAACTGACATTTTGTCATGTTTTCGTTTAAAATAGTTTAAATAACTGACACGGTGTCTTTGAATTTTAACAGTAGTTATACTTTGGGCCGTTGGCACTGGTTTTGCTTCCATTCAAATCGCAAGCGGGTCGCAAGGCCTGCAGGCACGATAGAGAGAACAAACAATTAAAGACTCATAAAACAAAAT
>Ga0247610_10003095_pt1 | contig 18578 bp, 22 predicted proteins | sample 174DNAGHGhighgp2_FD_193483 | JGI IMG/M metagenome (GOLD analysis project Ga0247610, IMG submission 193483) | Sheep rumen microbial communities from Palmerston North, Manawatu-Wanganui, New Zealand - 1742 DNA GHGhigh gp2 | ecosystem: Host-associated > Mammals > Digestive system > Stomach > Rumen... | reverse complement strand
TGATAAATTCAGCACATTTTTTAGAGCCTTCTGTGACATAATATTTTAGAATTATATTATCTTCTTCCTCTGTCCAAAAATGCCAGTTATTATCTTTAATTTTTTTAATACATTCTACAATATCTCGGGTTTCATCTGCAATAATAATTTGTTCAGATTTTAAATCTTCTAATGCCCTTATAATTCTTGTGATAGAATGTTCTTCTTTTTTATGTCTATTTAACTTTCTATCATTATATCTTATATTTTCAACATTATTAACTAAATCAAATACAATAGCGTTTGGATTTTCATCCTTCACTAAAGTAATTATTCTACCTAATTGTTGAGTATATACTAAATAAGATTGAGTCTTTCTAAACATTATTAATGTATTAACACCTTTATAGTGAGCACCTTCAGAAATCATATTAACTGCCATTAAATAACCTTCATCAGTTTGTTCAAACCATTTTCTATTTGCTTCAACTTCTTCAGGATTCATTTTAGAATCAATGGCTCTGAATTCCATATTAGGATATAATTGTTTAAAAATATCTAAAGCGTATTCTTTATCTGCAATTTCTTGAATGAATACAATTCCTTTTCTTTTAGTATCCTTTGGCATATATTTAGCAAATAATTGTCTTACTGTAATAGTATTGTTAATAGCTAAATCTAATTGACCAAATAACTTTTTACACTCCTCATCATTACTATAATATTTATCTTTTACTTCTTGAACTAATTTTGAAGTATCATATATAGCTGTAACATATGAGAAAGGATGAATTTTATGTTGTTCAATTGCATCCTCAACTGCCATACCTTCACAAACGCAACCGCTAAATAAAGTTCCACCTAATTTAACTCCATCATTTCTATCTGGAGTTGCTGTTAAACCTAAAACCTTAATATTGTGTTTTAAAATATATCTAATACCCTTACTCCAAATTTCAGCACCTCTATTTGATTCTTCATCATAACCAATATGATGTGCCTCGTCTAAAATAACTAATCCATATTGAGAATAATCAATATCTTTATATGTATTAGCAAATGATTGATATGTAGTAGTATCTACCCAATCTCCGTAACATTCCCAACCACTCTTAATTAAATTATTAGGACCAATTACTAATCCTTTACATTGATGTTTCCATAAATATTGTAAAGCAGTTGTTGTTTTACCTAAACCAGTTCCTAGTACAACTAATGCTTTATTATTATCTTGTAAATGTCTTTCCATCTCTAAATATAAATATTTATTATGGTCAATAACAATATCACAATTTTCAACTGTTTTATTATATCTATCAAATAGTAATTCAAATACATCTTTATTATCTTTTACTAAATCATAGTAAATTGAAGGCCATTTAGGATTATTAATTCTATCATTATCAAAACAACTTCTTAAACCAGGAATGATAAAAAGGTTAGCTCCATGAAGACCTAAATTTCTACTACCAGCTGTCTCCTCACCAATCATTATATGTAGTAAAGCATGTTCTAAATAATTTGCATATACTAATCTATCTGATTCTTGGAAGTGAGGATATATATCTTGATTTTCTTTTGAACATAAGGAAGAAACTTTATCCTCATCCATATGATGAATAAATAAACCTTCTTTACCGGGTCTGTTTTTCTTATTACCATATTCATAAGGTACTGGACCATATTTATTTAATAAGTATTGACAATATGAATTATATGATAAGTTTTTAACTTTATTATATTCCTGTATATTCATAGAAAAAATCACTCCTTATTTATATATTACATAATAATATACAATTAAAAAGTGATTATTTTTTAATAGTTAGTTCATTTTTTAATATTTAACTATCTCGTCATCTTTGTATTTTTTCAAAACTTCTAATTTATAATTCCTTGAATTATTTTCTTGAATTTCGTTAACAAATTGTTTAAAATGAATTAATGTTTCCACTTATATTTCTCCTTAATATTATATAATAAAATATACAATTAAAAAACTATCCAATTAAGGATAGTTTGTATTTTTATTGGCAGGGGTAGCAGGATTCGAACCCGCGAGGTACTTATTTGGACTGTTCCCTTCACCGGTTTTGAAGACCGGCGCCATAACCGCTAGGCGATACCCCTATTTATTATGGTCTGGATAGTGGATTGTTTACCACATCTCTATATACCTTATAGTATTCTATTGAGTGACGTCAACTCTCAATTATTAAACTACCACCAGATATTTAATTTTACATATATTGTATACAATTAAAATGTTTTAAATAAAGGACTTGTTTCAATATAATCTAATATTTTATCACAATCTTTTATTGTTTTTACTTGTAGGAGTTTATTTAAAATCATATGAGATTCATATAAATAATCCCAATCAGCCAACGCATCTGCAGATTGTATATTTCCTGCTTCATCCATAAATTCTATATAATCTTGCATACCATATTCATCATTAAATATAGGGAATTCTATTCCCTTATAAGTAAGTACACCTATACATTCATTTATGTAATCTTCTTTATCAAAACAGCTCTTGTGAGTTTCATCCTTTTTTAAAGATCTTTTACTTATATATGTAGCATTTGGATCAACAACTAAAATCATATCTCTATAAAATCCAAATAAAGTACTTACCTTAGCTTTGTAGGCTTCAATTATTTTTTTACTTTTTGAATTCTTTAAATCATATTTTAATCTATAAATTATATTAGTTAGTCTAATCACAAACATTTGATTTATATCATTTAGTAATTCAATATTTGAAGTTTTTTCTTTTGAATTTTTCATAACTTAACTCCTTTATTTAATTATACAATAAGAGATTAATAAAAAAAGAGTTATACTAATAACTCTTTTAAAAATGCCAAGGCAGTTGCTTAAAGGTGAACTGGCATCGTATACTTCCTTGACTGCTCTTACTGGCTTCTACTGCCCTAAACGGCTTTCTTTCATCCGACGTTGTATCTTTCAACTCGCATTTTATCGACTTTACGACTCAAGTTTTTGCTATAAAACTTGAAAAACTTACATAGAATTATAACCTTTAAAATATAAGTTTTTTGACTATTGGATAACTTACAACCATTTGCTAATCTAATAGCATTGCGTAAGGCTCAACCTCACTTGTCTTGAATTTATCAAGAGTTCCCTTTGCTAACGTGTCAGGTGGGTAGACCCTGCGGCCCAACGGATTTTATAGGAGTTTTCCTTCTCTAGTGGATATAGGTTTCACTTGTCTAGTCCCAAGGGTTTAAATGGTTTTCCTTCCATTTGCTATAACTTAAAAAAGTCATATCCAAACTCTGCAACAATGAACCTCAGCATAACCAATTTCAAAGTCTGAGCTTGACTTTTTTATCTCATTATAATATACTCAAGTTTTTTATGAAAGTCCAGAAAATTTTTCACTTTCCAGCACCTATTATTTTTAAGAAAGAAAACTAGCTATATAAATAACTAGAAAGATAATTCTTTTTTTCTATATCCTATCAAGATGATGGACATCTCAAGACCTATTAAATTTACCTTCCCCTTATCACCAGATTCTGCTTTATGATAAGTCCTTTTCCAACTACCTTTCTCACGGTATATCGCTTTATGGAGTCGCTCATTCCTTAATTGTACCGAATAGGTTGGCTCTGGCACCTTTCTATCTTGTATAAGACCTGTTCCTCAGGCGTTAAATTTATTAAATTTTTATATCATTACGAAGGTTGTGCATTATTAAGAGGCTTTTCGTAATGTAAGGCAGGTTGCGCATTGTTAAAAGGCTTTACCTTTGTAACTATTTAATAGCCATATCCCAACTCTAATCATTGACTTCGGGTTATCAGTTGAATGATGCATCGTCACTCCCTAGATATGGCACTTGTAAAGGTGACTCCGTACTGTGTTTCAAGCCTTTAGAACCTTTACTTTTATTTATACAATAATATACAATTTAATTTTTTTAATTGGTGGAGCGTACCGGGATCGAACCGGTGACCTCCTGCTTGCAAAACAGGCGCTCTCCCAGCTGAGCTAACGCCCCAAGTAAATGACGGTTATTAATTGGTTTCAAAGGGGTACAATCTGAGACCGTCTCTCTTACCCTAACGTGGTATAAACAATTTAGTGGTATTATCTACTACTAAAATCGTCTTCTACTATATACAATTTATCTAATATTTTTAAGTCATCAGGATAGGCATATTCAATTTCTCTTGTTATAACATCAATAAAAATTGTATGACCACTATCAGCTTTTTGTAAAAAATAATAAGTCTTATCTATATTAGATGTAAAATCTAATTTTTCTAAATCTTCAAATTTTCCTATAAATTTTACCATTATTATCACATCCTCTAATAATTTAGTAAAATATTGGTGGGAGTGAAGGGACTTGAACCCTTATACCTAAGGCACCAGTTTCTAAGACTGGCTCGTCTACCAATTGCGACACACTCCCAAAATGGTGGACACGGCAGGACTCGAACCTACGACCAGTCCGTTATGAGCGGACAGCTCTACCATCTAAGCTACATGTCCATTAATGGTGGGCAGACTTGGAATCGAACCAAGATATCTAGTTCTTCAGACTAGCGCACAGACCACATATGCCATCTACCCATATATGGCGCGCCGTACAGGATTCGAACCTGTCACCTACCGCTTAGAAGGCGGTTGCTCTAGTCCAGATGAGCTAACGGCGCATGTATTATATTAAATTGATATTGACAGTTCCTAAATCGTCTTCGCATGACCGTCAACTCCTTTCTTTTTTTATGGCAGGGAATGAAAGAATCGAACTCTCATCTTTAGTTTTGGAGACTACTATAATACCATTATACTAATTCCCTATTTGGTGTCCTAAGTAGGATTCGAACCTACAATTTTACAAGGTTTGAGCTTGTCCCGTCTACCAGTTGCGGCATTAGGACATTCTTTTATTTATTAATATACTTATTTTCCCATTTAATATTCTTTTCTTCTAATATTTTATTAATATCAAATGGATATTCTTTATTAACTAAAACATATAAAGAAATTATGCATTGAATAACATCTGTTAATTCTTCTTGAAGATGTTCTGGACTTTCTTTTTTATAACTGTTTAGTCCAAAATTTGCTGAAATAAATTCACCTAATTCTTCTACAGTTTTTAAAGAAGCTGTTTCAATTGTTCTATCACTTTTTAACATTAATTCTTCAATTTTATCTAAATTTTTTTGATCAATGAAGTGCATAAAACTCGTTTCCTTTCTATGTTATATTTATTGGAGCATCAGGTGGGATTCGAACCCACGAATACGGAGGTTGCAGCTCCGCCCCTTAAGCCTCTTGGGTACCGACGCAAATATTGGTGCGTCGTATAGGAGTCGAACCTATAACCTCATGGGTAAGGGCCAAGAGCTCTAAGCCAGTTGAGCTAACGACGCATTTGGCGTTCCTGACAAGATTCGAACTCGCAATTCTAGGTTCGTAGCCTAGTGGTTTGTCCGTTAGCCTACAGGAACAACTATGGTGCGTCGTAAGAGACTTGAACTCTTATAATTCCGATTAAAGGTCGGAAGCTTTACCAATTAAGCTAACGACGCATTCATTAATATTAAGTTTTGTTTTCGACACTTACACTTACATTTTCGTTTTTTCATATGCGTCGTTCTCCTTTTAAAATTTTTTTATGGTGGGTAGTGTAGGAATCGAACCTACATACCTGGAGCCACAATCCAGTGCCTTAACCATTGGGCTAACTACCCCATATAATGCCTTGAGGTTCCTCACCTGCGCTGCATTCTCCAAGGACTTCTGGTGCATCTCCCGTCCCACTTTTCAGTGTATGGAGCTTCACATATCTTTCGATATGCCATAGTAATTAGCTATGGTTGACTTGGTGCCCCGAGCTGGATTCGAACCTGCACGACATTACTGTCAACGGATTTTAAGTCCGTCTCGGCTACCTTTACGACACCGGGGCATATTTGGTCCTTCCGGCTTGATTCGAACAAGCGACCAATGCCTTATCAAGACACTGCGCTACCGCTGCGCTACGGAAGGATATATGGCAGGGCCGGTACGATTCGAACGTACGATGACGGAGTCAAAGTCCGTTGCCTTAACCAGCTTGGCTACGGCCCTATGGTGGGAAGTTCTTTTTATACTGTAAACTCCCCAGGTCATCAGTCGTTACACACCTTGCAATCAGTGCCATACGCTCTGTATTTTGATACAGCAACTATTATAAATTCATTAATAATACTACCGCGCTTATTATTAATAAATGAATAATTAAAAGACTAATGCTATAGCTATATTTATTAACCCATTGTAAAACCAGCTAAATGATCAAACTCTTTGGGTCTATCTACTTCTTTATAACCATCAACTTTCCATTCAAAAAATATCGGGGTAGAATCAACACTACCATAAAGTCCAGGTCTAACATTTTCAATTATGGCATAAGGATAATAACCAGCTTCATTAAGATCACAAGCATTTGTTTCTACTGCTTCACGAGCTTCTTCTAATGTTGGATAATATCCTACAGTTCTACAACCTTTTGGACCCCATTCATCATAACTTTGATAGGTCATTATGGTATAAATCATAGATAATTTTCCTTTCTATTTATTAAATATAGTTTCAGCTTTTTTGTATGCAGCTTCATCAAAACCATTTGTATAGAAATTAGTTTTAACAAAATGCTTTTTAAGCTCAGCTCTTAATTCGGGAATTGCTTCTCTTATTATATCATCGTCATCTAAAATAACATAATTATCATTTTGATTAAAATGTTCTTTAATATAACAATTTATTTCAATAGGTCTTTCCCAATGAGCTTTTTCATAAATATCTGTTCTTGTTATATCATATAATAATATATTAACTTTTTTGAAAGCATCAAGTAATGATTGAGCTCCTCCCTCTTTGTACTTAGGAGTAAGATCTTTATTAAAACCTCTTCGCCAGGAACTACTTAAAACAATTCTACAATTATACTTTTTAGTCAACTTTGCTAATAAATTCAAAGAATTATCATCAATACAAAAACAATTATGTTTTCCATTAGAATTATTTTCTATAAAACATCTTTGATTATTTATAACTCCATCACAATCTAAAAAGATATAATTCATAAAATCCTTCCTTTCTTTAGATGGTGCCCAGTGGTGGACTCGAACCACCGAACCCATAAGGGAGGAGATTTACAGTCTCCCGTCATTGCCGCTAGACTAACTGGGCATATATGGCGGTGCATAGGGGACTTGAACCCCTGATCTCCTGCGTGACAGACAGGCATTCTAGCCAGCTGAACTAATGCACCTTATTGGTCGACCTTCACAGAGTTGAACTATGATCTCAAGTTTGTAAGACTTACGTAATGCCCGTTATACCAAAGGTCGATTTATGGTCTGGTATAAAGGATTTGAACCTTTGACCTCTAGTGCCCAAGACTAGCGTTCTACCAAACTGAACTAATACCAGATATATGGTGCCGCAAGTAGGACTTGAACCCACAACCTGCTGATTACAGGTCAGCTGCTCTACCAATTGAGCTATTACGGCATTTGGCGCCTACTGAGGGATTCGAACCCCCAAGTCTTCCGACCGACGGTTTTCAAGACCGCTACATCCGCCACTCTGTCAAGTAGGCATTAACACTCTTTCATTAACTACTCGTCTCAACTTGTAGCATTACCTACAACCTTTGTGCACTAAGGTAAGTGTTTTGGTAGGAAATATTTACCTTTTGGTAATGGTGCCAATGGAAAATTTTGAAATTTCGACCTAACGGGTATGAACCGTTCGCTCTGCCTCTGAGCTACACTGGCAGGTAATAATGGTTTTAGTCATTAATTGATGACATTAAAACCATTAAAAATAAATCACCAATTTTACGTAATATTTTCATGTATAAATCTCCAATCTTTTAAATTTTTAGGTTTTAACGAGTTTTATCTTCTCAGGAGATTTATATCTAAATTTTAATTTGGTCGGAGTGGGTGGATTCGAACCACCGACCTCCGGGTTATGAGCCCAGCAAGCTACCACTGCTCCACACTCCAATATATTAGGCCTGAGGGTCCGTAGCACACTCCCGCTGCAGTCAGTATCACTTTCGCTAAACGAAGATCACTTCCACCGCTAAGTGGCTGATATCTAAGTGTCGACATAGTGACTCAGGCAATCATTAACATTTATAATATACAATAATTATACTTAAATTATGGCGGGCCATGAGAGACTGGAACTCCCAACCTCTTGATTAACAGTCAAGTGCTCTAACCAATTGAGCTAATGGCCCGTTTATGGAGCATGTGATCAGAATTGAACTGACATCCTCAGTTTGGAAGACTGGAATACTAACCATTATACTACACATGCATTTATGGAGTCATAGAAGGGAATTGAACCCTCATCCTCGCCTTGGCAAGGCGATATAATAACCATTATACTACTACGACACATCCGCCCGGGCAAGGAATCGAACCTTCAATATAATAATAATTAGATTTAAATACTTGTGCACTTTCTTTAAAAATTTATTATTATATTACTCCTCTTTCGTATTATTTACTACTAAACTAGTATTTCATAAATAATATTACTTAAGTCCGGACATATTTAATGGTGACGGGTAGGGGATTCGAACCCCTGCATGTCAGGATGAAAACCTGATGTGTTAACCGCTTCACCAACCCGCCATCAATTATAATATACAAGATATAATAATTAAATATTAATCTAAAGTATACTAATTTAATATATTTTTATTGGCGCCGACTACAGGAATCGAACCTGTACATCTTACGATGGAAGGATTAGCAATCCTCTCCGCTAACCATTACGGCAAGTCGGCATTTAGATAAAATAAAAAGGACTAGCTAATTTAAGCTAGTCCTTGTTGTTTTAAAAAGAACGTTTAAATTAGCTTATGTTCGGTGAGATACCATTTCTTTCTGCCACAAAATAACCTTGATACTCGTTATTATCGGCATGTTTATAAAGATCAGAAGTAGTCTTCGGACAAATAATACTTAAACTATTTAATTGTTGTATTGAATTATTCAACCAATTTAACATAATTCTTCTCCTTATAACTAATTTTCAATTAATTTAGTATATAAAAGTTTAATATTTTTATATATTTTTTAATTTCACATACTATTATACAATATTTTTTCTAAAATATCAATCACTAAATAACTTTTTTTACTATTTATTAAGGAGGGGTAACAATACCCTTCCTATAAAAGTAAAATTTAATTAAATTCTATTAATGTAGAATTTAATTCCACCTTCACAAACGTATGTTTTAAAATGATTGTCTTCATATTTTTCAATAACATGTAAACCTTTTTTATCAATTATTTCATACATTTTTGCTCTAGCTCTTGCTCTACTACCAAACATGTATTCCTTTTCTTTAATACCAGTAGCTGCTAGAGTATAAAGGTGTTCACCAAATTGTGGAACAAAAACTTCCATATATTATCGTCTCCTTTTTGTTAGTTTATTATGCTCTTTCCGGAGCAGGAGACTTATTTATTTCTTAAATTTTTGTCATAAAATTTATATTCTTCTTTTTTATTCATTTTTCTAAAAGGAAAATATCCTTTATTTTGTAATAAATAATGAATTAAAAATAATAATGGTGGAAGAATACAAATTAAAACAATAATTGCTATTAACATCCAGAATTAATTTAGTATATCCTTTTTTAATTTTTTTAAATATTTACTTCATCCTATAATTATACAATATTTTTTAATTAAAAATTACATCTTCTATTTTACCACCATCAATAGTTAATAATTTTTTCTTTTTATCATAACTACATAGGTGTAAATATTTTTCATTTTTATTTTTTGCTATAAAGTTAAACAATTTTTCTTTTGATTTATATTGTTTACTTAATTCATTATATTTTGCTGATTCACAATAAATAACTAATAAAGCTACATCATTTTCAGTTTTTGCAACTTCAGTTAAAGGTGTATCACTTTGAATTATATCTAAACAAAATGTTTTAAATGTATTTTTATTTAAAATTATCATATTAATTAAATCCTTTCTTTCTAATTATACAATATATTTTAAAATCAACTTAGTTCTGAGTAGTATCTTCTACATCTTTTTCATTATCTTGTTTTTCATCAAAATAATGATAACGAATTTCTTCTACTGATTTAATTTCTACACCAAGACGTTGATAAATTTCATCAACTTCCTTTTCATTTTGTTCCATTGTTGTTCCTTGCATTTTTGTTCTAATTGAATTATATCTTGTTACTGGGTGTGTACCATATTCCTTTATATAGTTTTCTCTTATATATTTAACAGAAGATACAACATCACCCTCTAAACATTTTTCTACAACGTCAGCACATAATTTAGACCAATAAGTAATATTATTTAACATTTCTTCTTTACTGATATTACCACAACCAGCAGCAATAGATTCACCAACTTCACTTGGCATATTACCTGTTATAAAATAACCATCACCAATATTGTTTGTTGTAAAATAAACATCAGCATTACACCATATTATAAATAATTTTTTATCTTTAAAATGAGGTGCCATTTCTTTACCAAACATTCCCATTAAGCCACCACCATAACCGTGACCTAAACAAACAATTCTTTCGTGGGCATCTACAACTTTAAATAACTCTTCTTCATCTAAATCATAACAAGAATGTAAAACATCCCAACCTTTACCTTCATATATTTGTGAAAGCATTGTGGTACTACTATCAGTTTTATGGAAAACTAAGGTATTACTTTTTGTAAAATCGTTATAAAAACCTTTTTTCTTTTCAATTGGTTTATATATACTTTTATAATTTGATACAGGAGCATAAGAGTAAGTAGGATAATCATCATAATCATCTGGCTTATTTACAGCATGACTTATAATACCTAAAGAACTTCTTTCAGGTAAACCAAAATCATCATAATCTAAAATTTCGTCTGAATCCTCTTGTACAAAATCTAAAAATATTTGGTAATCAGGTGAATCGGCTATTTGAAAATCATCCATAGAGTGTAAATCATCTGGTGATCTCCATTTATCAACACATTCCTTTTTATAATAGATCTTGTATAAAGGTCTTTCTTCCTCACCTTTAAAAATTACTTCAATAAATCTATAATCATCAATTTTATCGATTATGAAGTATTTACCATCTTTCTTAATCATAATCTCATTCTCCTTAAATTTTATTTATTATAAAACAGCTATAAAAGTAAAAATAATTAAAATAATCAAAAATAGACCAATACTTCGTCTTACAATTTTATTTTGTTTTACATCTTCACAAGAAATTTTCATACAATAAAGTGCCTTTCCAAGTGGAGATTTTTTAAAATTATCCCTAATTTTACCCATATTTATCGATTTCCTTTCTTTTATTATTTATACAATTATAAAACTGAATATGTACTGAAAACGGTGTAATTATTAAACTTTTCGTGTGTTATATACCTTTCATAAATGATAGTTACTTGAAAATTAATTTTCTTATTATTTAATATATATTCTCCACAAAAAGTTCTTATAATTAAATTACTTTCCTCTAGTTCAATAAGTTGTTGTTTATTACAATTTACAATAACATTATATTGTTTATTTTTATATTCAAATTTTAAACTGAAACTATCCTTATGGAAAACTTCGTCTTCTTTGAATGAATCTTCAATAATTTTTATATTCACTTCTATCCATCTCCTAAACTATAAAATAGATATCTATATAATTTAGTTAAAATAAAAAGAGGTTAAAACCTCTTAAATTTATTTTTATTATACTATTAGATATATCAACATTATCGTTAAAAGTGCGGCGGTTAACGTTAATAATATTAAATTATTTATTATCTTTATCTTCTTTAACCAACCAATCATATAATTCCTCCTCGGTATGATAAGGAATGTCAGGACCTTCTCCATCTAGGTTTAAATAAAAAATACTTTTACCTCTTTCCATATCAAATAAGAAAAATCTAATACAATCGTTTTTATCATTCATTAATTTTTTTATGAGACCAATATATTTCTCGGCATAATCACTATATAGCCAACAATCACAATAATTACCAGGACATAAATTTTCTAATGCTTGGACAAATTGATCTTGCTTTTTCTCTTGATCATACATAAAGTTTAAGGCATCTACAAATTCCTTTTTAGTTAATAAAATCATCTTATCTTTCCTCCGCTAGAATATTTAGAGTTATTAACACGTTACCCTCTTTAATTGTGCCTTTAATTACTTTGGTATAACATTGTGTTATATTATTAAAAGAATTTTGGGTTTGTAAATCTTCTGACTTTCGTACCAACTCATCAAGTAATTCCATTGTAGTAAGTTCTTTTAATAGCTTTTTCTTAGTATAATTGCCATCGAGTAAATTTTCTAATTCCTCTTTTGTAACTTCAGTTAATATTTTTCTATCTGTTTCGACCATTATTTATTCTCCTTAAATAAAATAGAATTATAAATTGGTTTTAAAATCTTTTCATAAATTTCATCTAAATTAGGTTTTCTAGGTAATTTTGTAGTTGCTTTTAATTCTTCAGCTTCAGTTTCTAGTTTATGTAATAAGTCATAGAAAGCTTCACTAAAAGCACCTGTTTCAGTTCTATATTTACCATTTCTAATATCCATTAATAAATCATGCTCTTTATCGCTAAATGTATGTAAATCACCATCTCTTAAGATTTCATTACACATGAAATATAATCTAATTAAATGCATAGCGTGTTTATTTAAATGAAGATCATCTTTCTTTTTATTTCTTTGACCTACTGTTCCTTTGTAGTCAGCTATTACATTTGATGTTTCAGCCATAATAATTCTAAAATAAGATAGTGGAAAATGTTTTAAATTAACATCACAATATAAACCATAAGTTTCATTACCTACTTCACTTACATTTTCATAAGGTGTATTTTCATCTACATAAATCTTAAATGCATCTTCACTAAAAGATAATTTTTCAATACAATTTTGTAAACAGTTGTTTACACTTCTACAAATATGTTCATTGATTTCTTTTTCAGTTAAAGCGTGTTCATCCCTTGTTAAAGCATTTTCTAATCTATTTAATTGAGCATGAGCATAACCACCAAAAGTATAAAAAGCTCTATTAGTTAAAAATAATTTTCTATTATCTAATAAAATTTGTCCTAATGGAGAAACATAAATATAATGCTCTGGCTTACAGAATAACATTTCAATAATATTAGGGTTACAATCACAAACTAAATTAATAAACTTATTTAAACTGTAAACTGTAGTATCAGTTGCTGCATCTTGTCTTTGTTCAAAATGAGTAACACCTAAAATATCTTTTTCACTATTTAAAGCAACACCTCTAATATCAACATCTGATGTTTCAATATTAGTACCATAACTATATGAACCACCTAAGCATAGAAATAAAATCTTATCTTTACCTAAATGTGGATCTGTCCATAAGAATTCATATTCTTTACTATTAAATACTTTATCTTTAATTTCTTCTAATGTCATAATTAAACCTCCTAAACACAACCACCACAACAACCATAAGGTACATTTTCATTAAATATTTCAATTAATTCTTTTCCATAAGGTTTTAAGAAATCTGGAAGTGACCTTGAAGACAATTTCCAAGGACCACTAAAAACATAATCATTCCAATCTTCATCAAAACTAACGTATCCTCCAGTTTCCCAGAAACTATCAAAACAATTTTCTTTTTCTTTATCGGTGAATGTACCAAAAGTATATAAAGTATTATCTATTTCTAATACCAAATTACCCATACATAAATTAGGAAAACATCCATCATAGCTTACAAATTTAATATCCATATTAAAACACCTCTTCTATTACTTATATACAATAAAAAAAGGTTTATAACAAAACCTTTTTACTACTTTTGAATATTTTTGATATGTATTAGTTTAAAGCGTTTACACCACGACAAGGTTCATATCTCGTAAACGGGTGGACCTGCGGGGACTCGAACCCCGGTTTCAAAACCTATCCATTTGACTTTCTACATGTTAGTTAATTTGTAATTACCATTATACTATAAATTAACAAAGTTGTATAAATCTTTAAGCATCTTAACTCAATCACCGACTTAAAACTGAAACTACTTTATAGTTCGTCGGAAACTATATTTCGTTTTACCTAATTTCTAACTATTAGGCTAAAGCTGCAACTCTTTGAGTGTTACCTCTAAAGAAGTTTGCAATTTTGTTAAAAATATTTTGTTTAGCGTTTATTAAAACCTCGACGTTGTTAACCCGGTCTACCGGACATGCTTATCATTTTTCAATGCTCTGAGCGAATCCATAAACAAGCCCATATAACTAATTTAGTTTATTACATTCATCCAATAATTGATTAATGAAATGTTCTAAATGTTGTGCCTCATAAGTTTCTACCTCACCACGTAATTCAATTTCTAATGTTTCAGATCTATTTGCTAATAAAGCACTTACACCTAAAATAGATTTTAAATCTACTTCTTGTTTTAATTTATTTTCAGATAGTGATTTTAAAATTACTTCTGAACTATATCTAGATACCTCTGATACTAATTTTGTTGCAAAGTAAATAGTTGAATATTGTCTTTCTTTCATTTCAATTTTAATTGTTGTCATTTGTTTGTTTCTCCTTTAATTTTAATAATAATTTTTTATTTTCCTTTAATTTTGAAACGGACTCTGGTAATAATATTCTAAATAATTCTAATTGAAATAATACTTCATTTAAATTATCAATAACCTTTATTACATTATCTATTTCATTAATAGTGTCATTTTTGTCAGTTTTTTCTGTTGTAGTTTCTGTTTTTTCTACCCTTACAGGTTTTATCAAATGATCATTATATTCATTATTTAAAAGTAAACTTTTTATACTCTCTTCGTTATAATTATATTGACCATTAACTACACTATCGACTTTAATTAATCCCGTTTTTACATACTTAGTTAATGTTGGACGAGTTATATTTAATGTTGTTAGGACTTGTTTCGCTTTCATATATATTCTCCTTAAACATTTATATAGAAATATACAATATATTTTAATATTTTTTAATACAAAATAAAAAACCTATAAATTAATTATAGGTTTTAATATTATTAAATAATATCTACGATATATAAGTTATTATTGTTTTTAAAGTTTTTTAATGTTTTTAACACTTTAAATGATAAACCATCTAAATGACTTATACTATATAAATAATCTCACATATTTACATTTTTCAGTCTACAAAAGAATGTTTCATTTTCTTTGTTTTCTACTTCAAAGTAGTTATCCCCAAAATCAGAGATATAAGTAATTTGTACATTTTCAATCATATTAGTTTTCAGCTTCCTTTTCATATTTAAATATACAATTAAAATGTTTTTAATTTATTTTAATTCTATTGTAAAACCTAAACCTAGGGCTACCCTTCCGTCACTTACATCAACGTAAGAAACTTTTGGTTCGTCAATACCGTCACCTTCACCAGTCCAGTTAAATGATACATCTTCTAAGTCATAATCGTAAACTTCGCCATCATTAAATTTAACAATATATTTATTATCTATTTCAAAATTATCTAATCCAAATTTATTTAATAATTTTAAAAATTCATTTGTATCAAATTGAAGTCCCTCATCAGCTAAAAATTCATCATCTGTATTTTCCCATGAATCAACGAAATCGTATAAATCGCCTTCTAACCAACAAGAGGCGTAAAATGTTTTTTCATTCTCTTGATCAACAATATCAATATCACTTATACTCATATTAAATTGTTTTAAGTGTTCGTTTAATTTATTTTGAATTAATTCTACTTCTTCCCTTGTAATTTTAACTTGATTTGTATTATTGTCTTCATTTACGTTTTCCATAAATCTAACATCATCTACACATTCTTTAACAATTCCAAGAACTTGAATAGGTTCTAAACCTAATTGTTTATCATATTGATGTGCTACCTCAACGGCTTTTCTTGTTGGATTATATAAACCATCCCTATGGAAATTATATTCACAATCTTCCGGAGTTGAATCTTCTTCTTCGGCACTATTATATGTATAAATTGAAATGAATGTATCTTCTAATTCCTTGAATGATTCTTCATCACCAAAATCATCTAAACACTCCTCATAAGTTTCTCCATCAGGCCATACATATAACCATTCTGTATCGTAATAAGCTGTTTCATCATTTAATGAAGAAATTATTTGATTTAATACCCAAGCTTTTTGACCATAATTTACTTCAGGTTTAAATAAATCTTCATTTACTGATTCACTTATAGAATTAAGTTTAGTTAAATCAATTTTACCATCAACATATTTTCTACCACTACCAGTAATATCTAATACTAATCCTACTTGAACTGGATCAATATTAGCAATAATAGGACTGTCTTCATCATAACCTCTTTTTCCTAAACCTATTTCATTAAATACCTTTAACTGATGAACATGTTTATCCGTATAGGCACCTGAATCATAATCTTCATAATGATATACTTTTCCATTATAACTAAAAACTATATATCTACAACCATGAGCCCAATGACCTGGATTTGAAACATCTTTTATATTAGTTAATAAACTAGGATCGGTAAACATCTTAGAATAGTATGAATAAGCATCCTCACGATTATTTGAATCATTTAATTGTATAGCTGAAACAAATTTTTCAAAATTATCATTAATATAATTAAGTGTTTTAGTCCAATATGTATAATTTAATTTATCATTATTTGGAACAATATTACCAGATAAATCAATAGATAAGTTTAAACTACAATATTTATCATATGGTATATCAAATTCAAATTTGTTATTATAATAACTAATACCTTGAACTACGTCGTCCTTTATTGAACTTTTATTATAATAGTCATTTTTTAACCAACAAGAAGCACTTAATAATTTACCTTCTTTTAAGTCATTATAAATATTAGTAAGTTTAGAAAGATTTTTTTCATTAAATTGTTTACAAGCATTTAAAAATTCTTCTTCGTTATTTTGAAATATTTTTCTTTTGGTTTCTATATTTGATTTTAGATCACTATAATCCTTTTCAATATCAGCGATTTTATTAGATTTTTCCAAATCCAATTCATCATCAGTTGGTAAACCGTATTTATCTGGAGCCTCAGTTAAACTAGTAGTGGATTCATTAACACCATAAATTGTAAAATCAAATGTATAACTATCATCATATCTTTTATTGATATAATCCTTAACTTCACGATTTAATTGGTCATCTGTACGACAGAAGAAATATTTCTTTTCAACTTCATTACCATTTGCATCTTTTATGTGAACTTGATATTCATTAAAAGGTAATCCAAAAAATTCTTCTTCAGGACTTAAATCTTCATCAACAAGGTCTACATTGTCTGATTCGGTATCTAAATCTTCCTCCAAATCTTCTTCATCATAAGGACCATAAAGTCTATCACCAACGAATTCGTAATAGTCTCCGTCTATTTTTATATAAGGTATTCTTGAAAAATCAATTACCTTAACATTTGGAAAGTCCTCGTAATACCACTCAAATAAGTCATCTATAACAGGTATACAGTCTTCCTCATAGCAATCGTCGTCATCGTAAATAACTTCAATTCCTTTATAATTAAATCTTTTTTCCATATTCCTAATAATCTCCTTTGTTTCAGAATTATTTCACTATTATTATAATTAATTTAGTGAATTATTTTATATAAGTATACATTTATTTATTCATTAAAAAAGACCATAAAATTAATGGTCTAATTATAATTTTTCTTGTATTTTTTCACAATAAGAAAAGCAATCACTTCTGTTAGTAAACTTTATCATGTTACCATTAGAATCTTTTAAAAATGAATTTGTTTTCTTATCCATAATATTCCATATAAAATGTTTAAAATGACAAGGCATATATCTATGACTACCAAGTTCACCTAATAAAACATTATCAATTACACCTTTTGCTTCTTTAGCACTTTTATATGAATGTTTTGTACTTCTATCACCGAATTTATTATAGATATTATATTGATTGTCTTCTTTTTTAATTTCAAAATCTTTATAAATCATATAAACCTCTTAAAGTGGTATAATTGTTACGTCTTCGGTAGATGCGGATATCATATTTGTTTCCTTAATATTTAATAAATCATGTAAAGTTAAGGAACTTAAGCTTATTCCTATATTATCTCCAAGATAATATAAATTATAATATTTATCAAACGTAAATACCTCAAGTGGTTTATTGTTAATGTTGTATTTTTTACCAGGAACTAATCCTAACCACTTAGCAAAATCACTTACTGTTTTATTCATCTAATTTTACCTTTTCCCTTTCTTCCAATATCCAAAATATTGATGTTAAAATTAAATTAATACCTGTAAATATTACAGAAAATAGGGCAAAATAAATAACACTTATTGAAACAGATTCTTTAATACCAAGTATTAAAAAAGCTAAACAAGCACCAAAGCAAATAGACTGTTCTATTACCCAAAATAAATAGTTTCCTTTCATTATATATACCACCTATCTATCTTGTAATAATGGGAAGGCATCTGCTTTAACTATCCAACTTAAA
>Ga0247610_10003094_pt1 | contig 18578 bp, 11 predicted proteins | sample 174DNAGHGhighgp2_FD_193483 | JGI IMG/M metagenome (GOLD analysis project Ga0247610, IMG submission 193483) | Sheep rumen microbial communities from Palmerston North, Manawatu-Wanganui, New Zealand - 1742 DNA GHGhigh gp2 | ecosystem: Host-associated > Mammals > Digestive system > Stomach > Rumen... | reverse complement strand
GCTGAGTTTCTCCGAATGGAGAAACTCAGCGTCCATCCCGATTCGTTCATTCGCCCCAGTCCTACGGCTGGCTCCTTGGGCGGTGTGGCCCGCAAGACGCGCGAAACCATCATTCTCTGCGAGGCAGCAGGCTTCGACAAGATTTTCGTCGAGACCGTTGGAGTAGGGCAGAGCGAGACGGCCTGTCACTCGATGGTCGATTTCTTCCTGCTCATCCAGTTGGCAGGAACAGGCGACGAGTTGCAGGGCATCAAGCGCGGCATTATGGAGATTTCGGACGGCATCGTCATCAACAAGTGCGACGGCGAGAATGTCGACAAGTGCCACATGGCGGCTACCAACTTCCGTAACGCCTTGCATTTCTTCCCCATGCCCGAGAGCGGCTGGCTGCCTAAGGTGTTGTGCTACAGCGGATTCTACGGCTATGGCGTCAAGGAAATCTGGGACATGATTTACGAGTACATTGATTTCGTCAAGGCCAACGGCTATTTCAACTATCGTCGTAACGAACAGTCGAAATACTGGATGTACGAGAGCATCAACGAACATCTGCGCCTCAGTTTCTATAACAACCAGCTCATCCGGCAATCGTTGCAGGACGCTGAGCGGAGTGTGCTGGGTGGCGAGCAGACTTCGTTTATGGCGGCTCAACACTTGTTAGATCTCTATTATAACGACCTTAAGGACTTTAAGGACATTAAGGAAAAATAACCATGCTGAATATAGAAATCGACAACGGCAGTGGGTTCTGCTTTGGAGTGACTACCGCCATTCAGAAGGCCGAAGAGGAGCTGGCCAAGGGAAACCGCCTCTATTGTCTGGGCGATATCGTCCACAATGGTATGGAGTGTGAGCGCCTGCGGGCGATGGGACTCATCACCATCAACCACGACGATCTTCGTGAGTTGCACGATGTAAAGGTGCTGCTGCGTGCTCATGGTGAACCCCCTGAGACCTATGAACTGGCGCGTCGCAATCATATCGAGATCATCGATGCCACCTGCCCTGTGGTGTTGCAACTCCAGAAACGCATCAAAAAACAGTATGATGCCAATAGCCAGCAGCCAATAGCCAACAGCCAAATCGTCATTTTCGGCAAGAAAGGCCATGCTGAAGTGTTGGGATTGGTGGGCCAGACGCATTCTGATGCCATCGTCATCGAGAATGTCGACGAGGTGACGAAACTTGACTTCTCGCGCGACATCTACCTATACTCACAAACCACCAAGTCGCTCGACGAGTTTCATCGCATCATCGAGTATATCCAACAGCACATCTCGCCGATGGCCACATTTAAGAGTTTCGACACCATCTGCCGTTCTGTGGCCAACCGCATGCCTAACATCTCGCAGTTTGCCACCAAGCACGACCTGATTCTGTTTGTCTGCGGAAGGAAGAGCTCTAACGGCAAGGTGCTTTACAACGAGTGTCTGCGCGTCAATCCCAACACGCATCTCATCGAGGGTCCTGACGAGATTGACCGCCAGTGGCTTACTGGCATCAACACGGTGGGCATCTGCGGTGCCACCAGCACACCGAAGTGGCTGATGGAACAATGCCGCGACGCCATCATCAAGATGGAATAATGTCTTTCTTTATTTGACTGCTTCGTTGAAGCGGTCCAAGAGCCATTGCTTCTGTTCGGCAATGGTCATATTCGAATTGTCGAGCTCGAGGGCATCGTCAGCCTTCTTCAGCGGCGACACCTCGCGATGGGAGTCAATGTAGTCGCGCTCCTGCACGTTCTTCAGAATCTCGTCGTAGTCGGCCTCCATGCCTTTGCCCTTCAGCTCATCGTAACGGCGCTGGGCACGTACCTCGGCCGAGGCGGTGACAAACACCTTCAGCTCTGCGTCGGGGAATACGACAGTGCCTATGTCGCGACCGTCCATCACCACACCCTTGTCCTTACCCATCTGCTGTTGCTGGGCCACCATAGCCTCGCGCACAAAGCCCAGTGTGGCTATGGGACTGACGTGGTTCGACACTTCCATGGTGCGGATCTCCTGCTCGACGAGTTCACCGTTCAGGTAAGTGTCCGGACGGCCCGTCTCAGCATTGAACTTAAACGAAATCTTGATTTCAGGCATCCGCTGGCGCAAGGCTTCTTCGTCGATGCCGTCAGCGGTAAACAACCCGTTGCGCAGGGCAAAGAGCGTCACACTGCGATACATGGCGCCAGTGTCCACATATACGTAGCCCACTTCGCGGGCCAGGTCCTTGGCCATGGTGCTCTTGCCGCACGACGAATGGCCGTCAATAGCGATGGTGATTTTTTTCATATTATAAAGAATAACTGACATTAATTAAAAGCGACGATGCCGACACGTGGTATTTGGCGTAAGCCACATGCAGCTTGAATCGTTGCAACTGCAGTCCGGCACCCAGCGAAAGTCCTGCTCCGTGATTGCTCTCACCATCATTGTCGCTGATTTTCATCTCGCTGGCGCGTCTGAAGTTATAACCTGCTGCCACATAGATGTTTTCGCCTAACAGCAGATCGGCTCCAACGGCCAGATGCTTGATGAATCCCTGGTCCCAGTTGTTCAGTCGCGACAGCGTGGCCGACAGTCGCAGGGGCGAACCGATGAGCCGTTTGGTGACGCCCAGTTGCAGGTCCAGCGGAATGCGCTCGAAATCGTCCTCGTAAGCCTTAATCTGTCCGCCCAGGTTCTTGGCAACAGCCGACAGCGACCAGCCGTGTTCCTCGTTCTGATAGTTCAAACCTAGATCTACGGCGACAGCTGCCGAATTGTAGCTGGCAAGGTGTGACGTCACGAAGCGCCCCGTAATACCACCGCTGATGTGGTCGGACAACAGGTAGGCAAACGTTCCTGCCAGCGCAATGTCACGAGCCGAGAAATCACCTGTCTCTATGTTGTCCACCGTAGTCTGCTTCATCGTTCCATAGTCCATGTATTGTGCGGCGACACCCCATGTGGCGCGCTCCTTGTAGGCTTTGACAAACGATGCCGAAGCAGTCTTGGCGCCCTCCATGTAAGTCATGAAGTTCAGGTTGAGGCTCTTGTCGCTGACATCGCAAATCAGTGCCGGATTATGGAATATCAGTGTGGCGTCGTCGTCAGTCAGCGTAATGTTGTCGCCTCCCAGCGCTGCCACATGGGCACTGACGGGCAGGCGCAGGAAACTGTACACCTCCTGGCTCTCCTGTGCGTGTATCCCAATGGCGGATAATAGCACCGAAATGACGACTAAAAGACCTTTTTTCATCTAATAATCCCTAAATATGCTGCAAAGATAACAAAAAACTCTAAACTCTCATCTCTAAACTCTAAACTTTTTTGTACCTTTGCCAAATAATTAACGCGTTTTTTCGCATTTTATTGCCAATTTATGGAACAAAAAAAGACACAACGGGCAGATATTGATCAGCGTCGCACCACGGGATTCCTCCTTGGGCTGACCTTTGTGTTGGCTTTGTTTTACGTGTGTTTGGAGTGGAATGCTGTTACTGGAAATGATGGTTTTATTCCGCTCGACATCGACGAAATGGTTCACGAGAGCGATCTGATTCCCATGTCGAATGTGGAGACGATGACTCAAATGACTGAGAAAAAGCAGATAGAGAAAGCCGAACAGCTCAACGTCGTCGACGATAATGTGGAAATCAGCGAACCTGACGACGAAGAACTGGAAGGCGAAATGGAAGGTGACGACGAGGCGCTGCTGAAGGAGTTGGAAGAATCGATGGACGACGATAAGGCACTGGCCTCTTTGGGCGTTGATCCCAATAATCCGCTCAATTTCCATGTGGCCGAGGAACTGCCTCAGTTTCCTGGTGGTGCCGTCGAATTCATGAAGTGGCTCACCAAACATCTGCGTTATCCCTATAAGGCCCGTCAGCAGAAGGTGCAGGGCAAGGTGCTTGCTGTGTTCTATGTCGAGAAGGACGGCCATATCTCGGGCGTTGGCGTTACCCGTTCGTTGTCGCCGGAATGCGACCGCGAAGTCGTGCGTGTCTTGAACATGATGCCCAAGTGGAAACCAGGCATTCAGAACGACCGCCCCTGTCGCACCAAGGTGTGCATCCCCGTCGTGTTCCGCTTATAGCCTCGAAAAATTATGCATTATGCATTATAAATTATGAATTAAAAATATGAAACAACTCTCATCCGACGAAATCCTGCAGCTGGTTAACGACTACCTCGACCACCTGCCTTACGACAGGAAGCCTGCTTCGCTTTATGAACCTGTCCAGTATGTTCTCTCGCTTGGTGGTAAGCGCATCCGTCCTGTGCTCATGCTGCTGGGCTATAACCTGTGGCACGAGCGTCCCGAGGACATTCTCATGCCTGCCTGTGGTGTGGAGACCTATCATAACTATACCCTCCTGCACGACGATTTGATGGACAATGCCGACGTGCGTCGAGGCCATCAGACGGTACATCGCCGTTGGGATGCCAATAAGGCTATTCTCTCGGGCGACTCCATGCTCGTGCTGGCCTATCAGCGTGTCGCTCAGGTTCCTGCCGATAAGCTGCAACAGGTGCTCGACCTCTTCACCACCACAGCACTCGAGATTGGCGAGGGTCAGGAATACGACATGTCTTTCGAGACGCGCAACGACGTCACCGAGGATGAGTACATCGAGATGATCCGTCTGAAGACTTCTGTCCTTTTGGCTTGTGCGCTGAAGATGGGCGCCATTCTGGCTGGTGCTCCCGAGGAGGATACCGAGCGGCTCTATCGTCTGGGCGAACAGGTGGGCTTGGCCTTCCAGTTGCAGGACGACTTGCTCGACGTCTATGGCGACCCCGCAGTGTTTGGCAAGGCCATTGGTGGCGACATCACGTCGAACAAAAAGACCTACATGCTCATCAATGCCGTCAACCGTGCTAACGATAAGCAGCGCGCCGAACTCGAACGCTGGATTAATGCCAAGACATTCAACCGCGACGTGAAGGTCGCCGAGGTGACGCGTCTCTACGACGAGATTGGCATCCGTCAGCTCTGCGAAGAGAAGATTAACTACTATTTCGATCTGGCTCGTCAGACGCTCAGCGAGGTCAACGTCCCCGACGACCGCAAACAGCGCCTCAGCGCCTACATGGACGAACTCCTCCATCGCAATAAGTAATCATCATTTCTCATTCCTCATTCCTCATTTCTCATTTGAATTTACAATTCATAGATACCCACTGCCACCTCGACGGCGAGGAGTTTGCGCAGGATCGCGATGCCGTCGTTCAGCGTGCCCGCGAGGCAGGCTGTACGGCCATCTTCCTACCCGCCATCGACCTTGCGTCGTGCCACACTGTCCTCGACGTCTGCGCCCAATATCCTGACTACTGCCGTCCCATGCTCGGCCTGCATCCCGAGGAGGTCCGTGCCGACTGGCGCGACCAACTGGCATCTATACATTCTTTGCTTCAGCTCCCTCTCCACTTGGAGAGGGCGGGGGGTGAGGCTCCCATTGCCATTGGCGAAGTCGGCCTCGACTACTATTGGAGCCGCGAGTTCGAACAGGAGCAGCTGCTGGCTTTCGAGCAGCAGGTTCGTTGGGCTGTCGAGCTGCAGCTGCCCCTGATGATTCATTGCCGCAAGGCACAAAACGAGTTGGTCGCTATATTAAAAAGGTGCGCGAACGACCTGCCTGGTGGCGTGTTCCATTGTTTTACGGGCAACGAACAAGAGGCCCGTCAGTTGCTCGAGTTCGACCGCTTTGTGTTGGGTATTGGCGGTGTGCTCACCTTCAAGAAGTCGCATCTGCCGGAAACCCTTGCTGCTGCAGTACCTTTGGATCGTATCGTCCTCGAAACCGATGCCCCCTATATGGCCCCCGTCCCTATGCGCGGACAGCGCAACGAGTCGGCCTTCATTCGCCACGTCATCACCCGCTTGGCCGAGGCCTATGGCGTCAGCGAAGAAGAGATTTGTCAGCGTACTAACGCCAACGTGTCGCGCGTTTTTGGTGTGTAACGTTTATCATTAGGGCTGAAAGGGGAAAGAGCCCCGTCCTAACAGGGATTTAAAAAAAAAATTGCTGAAATCCAAGAAAAACGTGTATTATTTTGCTATTCTATGATTTTTTTTGTACCTTTGCAGGCGATTTTTCAGAATCGTCTGCAAAATCAGTCTTAGGAGAGGTGCTCGAGTGGTTGAAGAGGCACGCCTGGAAAGCGTGTAGCCGGCAAAACCGGCTCGCAGGTTCGAATCCTGTTCTCTCCGCAGGATGAACAGGTTCAAAACGCCCTAAGGCGAATCCTGTTCTCTCCGCAGGAAAAAGAAGTTTTTTTAAGCTCCGAGGTGATACTTCGGGGCTTTGTTGTTCTAAATGAAGCGAATGAAGAAACTTTTGACGATATTGTTTGCCTTGTTGTTGGCTGAGAGCGTTGTGGCACGCCAGCAGGGAAAGGTGGTGTGGTTCGACGGACGGCACCCCATCACGTATAGCGTGCCAGCGGACGTGGAACCAGTGGTGACGACGGCGTTGGCCATGTGGAAAGATGACATGCGGCAGGTGACAGGTATGGAGCCCGTGGCTGCGAAAAAGGCCACTGTTAGAGTGGTGCCGGGCAAGGGCGCTGCCGACGGGTTCCGCATCTACGTGAAAGGCGGACAAATCGTCGTGGAGGGTAATAACGGACGCGGCATGGCCTACGGACTGTTGGAACTATCGCGCATGGCTGGTGTGTCGCCCTGGATTTGGTGGGGTGACGTGGTGCCCGAGCGGAAAGCACAGCTGGTGATGGACAGCGCGTTTAGGACCGAGCAGCAGCCCAGCGTGACGTATCGCGGCATATTTCTGAACGACGAAGACTGGAGTCTGCGCCCATGGAGTACGAAGACGCACGACCCTCAGAGCAAAGGGACCATCGGAGCTAAGACATATAAACGGATATTCCAATTGTTGCTGCGACTCAGGGGTAATGCGCTGTGGCCAGCCATGCACGAGGGAACGACGGCGTTTTTCAAGACTTCTGGGGCGAAGGCGATGGCCGACTCGTGTGGCATCGTCATCGGTACGTCGCACTGCGAGCCGATGCTGCGAAACAATGTCGGCGAATGGGACGTGCAGGAACGGGGACGCTTTAACTATCGCACGAATCGCGAGGCTGTGCAACAGTATTGGGCAGAACGACTGGAAGAGGTGAAGGGTGAAGGGTTCATGGTGAATGGTGAAGGGTTCATGGGTAAGGGGCAAAAGTCGATGTTTACCATCGGTATGCGAGGCATTCACGACAGTTCGATGGAAGGCTATACGACTGAACAGGAGAAACTGGAGGGACTGCAACAGGTGATTGACGATCAGCAGGAAATGCTCAGAAAACACATAGGCCATCCGGAGGAACAGATGCAGGTGTTCGTACCGTATAAAGAGGTGTTGCAACTGTACGAAAAGGGCCTGCGGGTGCCCGACTACGTGACGCTGATGTGGTGTGACGACAACTACGGCTACATGACGCGACTGTCGGACCTTCGAGAGCAACAGCGAGCGGGTGGGGCAGGTGTGTATTACCACCTGAGCTACTGGGGACGTCCGCACGATTATCTGTGGCTGACGACAACCCAGCCTGGACTCATCTGGAACGAGATGCGGCAGGCCTACGACCATCAGGTGCGTAAGCTGTGGATAGCGAACGTGCACGACCCGAAAGTGGCCGGATACGACCTGGAACTGTTTATGGACATGGCGTGGGATATAGAGGGCCTCACCCCCAGCCCCTCTCCAACGGGCGAGGGGAGTAAAATGACTCTCGAACAACATTTGGAACGGTGGCTGTGCAGGCAGTTTGGCAAGGCGGCTGGCGAACGGCTTTTCCCTGCCATGCATGAGTTTTACCGGCTCTGTGGCATCCGTCGACCAGAATTTATGGGTTGGACACAGGTGGAGCTGGATAAGAAGAAATACCACCGCGGATTGTCGACGGTGACGGACGTACCGCTGACGGCTGAGGAGGCAAAGACGCGAATAGCCGACTTTGAGCGCATCAAGGCTACGGTGGGCGAGTGCCGGCAACAGATCCGTCAGGAATTGGCTAACGCCTACTTTGCCGCTATCGAATATCCCGTCTGTGCTGCAGCGGCCATGAACCGCAAGATTCTGGGCGATTCCGCCGAGAGCCATCGTGCCTACGAGGAAATCCAACTGCTGACCAGTCGGTATAACGAAATGCAGGGCGGCAAATGGCGCGGACTGATGGATGCCGCTCCACGCAAACTGCCCGTGTTTGACGATGTCCGTGCCAAGCTGAATGACACAAAAGGGACGGTTCCTTTTGTGTACTTGAATGCCTGCGACTACGAGACGGCCTCGACAGGTGCGAGGGTTATCCAGATGCTGGGCCACTCGATGAAAGCTGTCGCACTGCCTAAAGACGGTACGCTGACCTATCGGCTCGACGTCGCAAACGAGGGTGACTATACCATCGTCACGTCGCTGATTCCCACCCAGCCCAACGATAACGGCGATTTGCGATTCAGCGTCAGTGTGGACGATGGTGAAGAGACGGTGTACAGTCTGAAGGAGCCTTTCCGATCGGAACGCTGGAAACAGAACGTGCTCAACGGCCAGGCGCGTCGGGAAACGAAAGTACATCTCGCGAAAGGCACCCATCGGCTGACGATTCGTGCATTGGACGACCATATCGTGGTGGACCAAATATTGAAAAAGTAAACGTTAAAATAAAATATCTTGCTATTTGTTTTGTAGTTTGCTTACTTTTTCGTACCTTCGCCGCCATATTATAATAATGTATGAAGGAATTTGTAATTTCTGAGGTCAAGGCGGAGACTGCGGTGCTGGTAGGACTGATTACCCAGCAGCAGGACGATGCCAAGACAAAAGAATATCTGGACGAGCTGGAATTCCTGGCCGATACTGCCGGTGCCGTGACCGTGAAGCGCTTTACGCAGAAGGTGCAGGGCCCAAGTCAGGTGACGTATGTGGGCAAGGGTAAGCTCGAGGAAATCAAGCAATATATCAAACAACAAGAGGATGCCTACGATGAGTGGATGGACGACCATCGCGGCTTTGACGGTTCGATAGTCGTAACGGGTGACGAGGATTGTCCGCAACCCGTGGGAATGGTGATTTTCGACGACGAGTTGAGTGCCAAGCAAATCCGTAACATCGAGGGCGAACTGAAGGTCAAGATACTGGATCGTACAAGTCTGATTCTCGACATCTTTGCCATGCGCGCCCAGACGGCAGAAGCTAAAACGCAGGTGGAGCTGGCGCAATACCGCTACATGCTGCCCCGACTGCAACGCCTTTGGACCCACTTGGAACGACAAGGTGGCGGATCAGGTAGTGGCGGTGGCAAGGGAAGCGTAGGACTTCGTGGTCCTGGTGAGACGCAGCTGGAAATGGACCAGCGCATCATCCGTCAGCGCATCTCGTTGCTGAAGGAACGCCTGGTAGAGATTGACAAGCAGAAGACCACGCAACGCAAGAACCGCGGACGACTGATCCGTGTGGCGCTGGTGGGATATACGAATGTGGGTAAGTCGACGATGATGAACCTGCTGGCCAAGAGCGACGTGTTTGCAGAAAACAAGCTGTTTGCCACGCTGGACACGACGGTGCGGAAGATGACCATCGACAACCTGCCGTTCCTGTTAGCCGATACGGTAGGATTCATCCGTAAGCTGCCCTCCGATTTGGTAGAAAGCTTCAAGTCGACGCTGGACGAGGTGCGCGAGGCCGATATGCTGGTGCATGTGGTAGACATCTCGCACCCCGACTTCGAGGAACAGATACAGGTGGTGGAGAAGACACTGGCCGATTTGGGTTGCGCCGACAAACCGTCGATGCTGGTATTCAACAAGATTGACGCCTACACATGGACGCCGCAGGACGAAGACGACCTGACGGAGCCCACGAAGGAGAATATCTCGTTGGACGATCTGAAGCAGACGTGGATGGCCCGCACTGGCGAGAATCAGCACTATCTGGAGTGCCTGTTTATCTCGGCGAAGAAGAAAGAGAATATCGACGAGTTGCGCGAAATACTGTATAAGCGAGTGCGCGAGCTGCATGTGCAGAAGTATCCGTATAATGACTTCCTGTATGAAATAAATGAGGAATGATGAATGTGGAATGAGGAGAATCATTCAACATTCAACACTCAACATTCAAAAATGTATATTTGAACCAATAAAAGATAGAATTATGAGAGATTACAGACAACTGACACAAGAGGAAATTCAGGCGCTCGAGGGCAATAGCTGTTGGGCCGAGGACTGGAACAGGGTCAAGGTGGCCGAAGACTTCCGCCCCTATAATTTCCACCGTGTGGTATTCTACGGCGATATCCGCCTGGGTAAGTTCGAAAAGATGGTCGAGGTGGCCAAGGGCTTCACCAAACATTCGGGTATCAACGATGCCACACTGCGCAATGTGACGGTGGGCGACGATTGTCTTATTGAGAAAATCGGCAACTTCATCAACAACTATATCATCGGTAATGACTGCTATATTTCGAACGTGTCGACGATGGAGACTACCGAGGGCGCTACCTATGGTGAGGGCCATCTGGTGAGTGTGCTGAACGAGATGGGCGACGGCAACGTGATGTTGTTCCACGACCTGAACTCGCAACTGGCTGCATTCATGGTGAAGCACTTCAACGACAAGCAGCTGAAGGACTCGATTATCCGACTCATCAACGAGGAGATCCGTTTCTCGCGTCCGGAGAAGAGTACGCTGGGTAATGGTGTGAAGATTATCAACTCGAAGGAAATTACCAATACGGTGGTAAAGGACGACTGCGAAATCAATGGTGCTGCACGCCTGAGCGACTGTACCATTCTGTCGTCGAATGATGCCTCGGTATATATTGGCACGGGTGTCATCTGCGAGAACTCAATCATTTCGAATGGCTGCTCGATTACCAACTCGGTGAAGATGCAAGACTGCTTTGTGGGTGAGGCTTGTCAGATTACGAACGGATTCACGGCGGAGGCCTCGGTGTTCTTTGCCAACTCCTATATGGCCAACGGTGAGGCCTGTGCTGCCTTCTGCGGACCGTTCTCGGCATCGCACCACAAGAGCTCGCTGCTGATTGGTGGTGAATTCTCGTTCTACAATGCCGGTTCGAACACCAACTTCTCGAACCATGCCTATAAGATGGGTCCGCTGCACTACGGTACGCTGGAGCGTGGTACGAAGACGGCCTCGGGAGCCTACGTGCTGATGCCTGCCAAGATCGGTGCCTTCTCTGTCTGTTTCGGCAAACTGATGAACCATCCCGACATGCGCTGCCTGCCCTTTGCCTATCTGATGGCATACGGTGAGACGATGTATATCGTACCAGGACGTAACATCACGACGGTGGGACTGTATCGCGACATCAAGAAGTGGCCCAAGCGCGACAAGCGTGCCCCGTCGTGCCGCAAGAGTGTCATCAACTTCGACTGGCTGTCGCCGTTCACCGTTGGCGAGATTGTGCAGGGCAAGAAGATCTTGGAGGCACTGCGTCAGGCAGGTGGCGACAACGTGTCATCGTACAACTACCACGAATACATCATCAATGCCTCGTCGCTGCGCAAGGGTATCAAATACTACGACATCGCCCTGCGCATCTATATGGGTGCCGTGCTGAAACGTGCCGTGAAGGGCGGATGGCTGGGCAAGCCCACATCGACCGTAGGTGAGGGTGAGTGGATTGACCTGAGTGGTCTGCTGCTGCCTCAGAGCGAGGAACAGCGACTCATCGACGACATCAAGAACGGTTCGCTGGAGAGCATCCGCGAGGTGTTGCAGCGCTTCTACGACATCGACGCCAACTACCGCGTGTACCAGTGGGCGTGGACGTACAAACTGATTCTGGACTACTACGGCATTGACGAACTGACTGAGCAGGCCATGCAGCGCATCCGTGAGGATTACGTCAAGGCCCGTCGTGCGTGGATTGCCGAAATCCGTAAGGATGCCCAGAAGGAATTCGCCATGGGCGACGTCGAGCAGGAGGTGTACGATGACTTTATCTCGAAGCTGGATCATGAAATAGATTACGAAGATTAAGTAACGAACACGAATTATACGAATTGAACGAATGACAATGAAATTCTTTCTAACTAGCTTATTGGTGGTGCTCGGAATGAGCGCACAGGCGAAGGATTACAAGTATCAGACGTTGGAGGCGGATCAGACGAAGACGCGCATCTACACGTTGGATAACGGACTGAAGGTGTATCTGAGTGTGAACAAGGAGAAACCGCGTATTCAGACCTACATTGCCGTGCGGACGGGTTCCAAGAACGACCCTGCTGAAACAACCGGTCTGGCACACTACCTGGAGCACCTGATGTTCAAGGGAACCAAGCAGTTTGGTACCACCAACCCAACGGCGGAGGCTCCCTTGCTCGACGAGATCGAACAGCGCTACGAGGCTTACCGCAAGCTCACCGACCCCGAGGCCAGAAAGCAGGCCTACCACGAGATTGACTCGGTGAGTCAGGTGGCCGCCCAGTACTTCATTCCCAACGAGTACGACAAGCTGATGGCTGCCATCGGAGCCGAGGGTACGAATGCCTTCACCTCGAACGATGTGACGTGCTACGTCGAGGACATCCCCTCGAACGAAATCGAGAACTGGGCGAAGATTCAGGCCGACCGTTTCCAGCACATGGTGATTCGCGGTTTCCATACCGAGTTGGAGGCCGTCTACGAGGAGTACAACATCTATTTGACCGAAGACGGCGACAAGATATGGAGTGCGCTGGGCAAAAAACTGACTCCCACGCACCCCTACGGCACGCAGACCACCATTGGTACGCAGGAGCATCTGAAGAACCCCTCGATTACCAACATCAAGAACTATTTCAATAAGTGGTATGTGCCCAACAACGTGGCCATCTGTATGGCGGGCGATTTCGACCCCGACAAGACCATCGCCGTCATCGACCGCTACTTCGGACTGTGGAAGCCCGGTGCCGACGTCTCTCAGCCCGTATTCCCCGTGCAGCGTCCGCTGACAGCTCCTGCCGACACCACCATCATCGGTCAGCAGGCCGAGCAGGTATGGATAGGATGGCTGGCCAACAAAGCCAGCGACCTGCAATGCGACACGCTCGACGTCATTAGCGACATGCTCAGCAACGGCAAAGCCGGAATCTTCGACCTGAACCTCAATCAGAACATGCAGGTGCAGGTGGCTCAGGCCGGTATGCAGGCTCAGCAGGACTATTCGTCATTCCTGCTCATCGGTATGCCCAAGCCCGGACAGACACTTGAGGAGGTTCGCACACTGATGCTGGCAGAGCTGGACAATCTGAAGAAGGGTAACTTCTCTGACGATTTGCTGCCATCAGTTATCAACAACAACAAACTCAGCTATCAGAAGGCACTCGACAACAACATGTGGCGCGTCCGCCAGCACATGTCATCGTTCATCGAAGGCACATCGTGGGAACAACAGGTCCATCGGCTAGACCGCATGTCAAAGATGACCAAGGAGCAGATTGTGAGTTTCGCCAACCGTTTCTTTACCGATGGCTATGCCACCGTGTTCAAGACACAGGGTACGGACACGTTGCAGAAGAAGATTGACAAGCCCGCCATTACGCCCATTCCCACCAACCGCGACCTGGTGAGCCGCTTCGTACAGGACATCCAGCAGTCGAAGGTGGAACCCATACAGCCCGTCTTCGTGGACTTCAAGAAGGACCTGACGGTGACCGAGACGAAGCGCCACCTGCCGCTGTTGTACAAGCAGAACGTGGAGAACGACCTCTTTACGCTGGTGTTCCGCTATGAGTTCGGAACGCAGGACGACAACCGTTATGCCATTGCTGCCGACTATCTGGACTATGTAGGCACGCAAAAGCACACACAGGCCCAAATTCAGCAGGAGTTCTACAAGATGGCTTGCAGCTACTCCGTCAATGTGAATCCCGACAATATGAACATCACGCTCACGGGTCTGCAGTCGCAGATGCCACAGGCGCTGGCTCTGTTGGAAGAGGTGCTCAATCAGTCGAAGGGCGACAAGGCCTCGTACGACCAGTATGTCGACCTGGTGCTGAAAGGCCGTGACGATGCGAAGAAAGACCAGAGAACCAATTTCCAGTATCTGGTGAATTATGCCATGTATGGCCCTCATAACGGCACGCGCAATGTCATGTCGGAAGAGCAGCTCCGTCAGACCAATCCTCAGCAGTTGCTTTCGCTGTTGGCCGGACTGAAGAACTTCAAGCACAGCGTGCTGTATTACGGCAAACTGACTCCCGAGGAACTGTCGAAAGTGCTCGATGCCAAGCACCAGACTGCCAAGCAGCTGGCCGATGTGCCCAAGGGTAAGCCTTACGTGCGCCAGCAGGCTGCGGAGAACGAGGTGCTGATAGCGCCTTACGATGCCAAGAACATCTATATGGTGATGTACCACAACGAAGGCCTCGACTGGAATCCGGAACAGGAGGGTGTCGTCGACCTGTTCAACGAGTATTACGGCGGAGGCATGAACGGCATCGTGTTCCAGGAACTGCGCGAGGCCCGTGGACTGGCCTATAGTGCTGCGGCCTACTACGTGACCCCCGACAAGAAAGGCGACAAGGAGTTCTGTCAGACCTATATCATCACGCAGAACGACAAGATGATGGACGCTGTCAACCAGTTCCATGTCATCCTGAACCAGATGCCTGCCAGCGAGGCAGCCTTCCAGATTGCCAAGGATGCGCTGACCAAGCAGCTGGCCAGCCAGCGTACCACGAAGTCGGGCGTCCTCAACGCCTATATCGTGGCCCAGCGCAAGGGCATTGACTACGATCTGAACGAGAAGGTGTACAACGCCCTGCCCGCCATGAAGCTGCAGGACATTGTGGACTTCGAGCAGCAGCACATGGCCAACAAGGCCTATCGCTACATCATTCTCGGCGACGAGAAGGAACTCGATATGAAGGCGCTGGAGAAGATAGGTCCCATCAAGCGTCTGACACAAAAAGAAGTCTTCGGATATTAATTCCGAAGACTTCTAACATTGTCTTATTGGGGATATTAAATCGAAGACTTCTTCACGCGATAGATGCGGAACGACATAGGAGGCAGTTGGTCGGTAATGACCAGCTGCTTCTTTTCGCTGGTACAGGCCACGCTGCCCTCCTTCGGCGTGATGAGCTCGGGATGCTCGATGCTGTTCTCGTCGTCCATACCACTGTGGCTCAGGGTGATGGTGCGGGCTGATGTCGCTCCCGTCATATTAGCCAGGTTCAGCTGCACAGGCTGGGCAGTGCGCGACGTGTTGGCTACCTTGACAATTACCTCGCCAGCGTTACTGTCGAAGGCGGCAGAGGCAAACAAGCCATTCTGTCCTTCTAAGTTTGCCACAGGCTGAGGCTTGGCTTTCTTGCCTGCAGGCGTCATGGTCAGCGGCAGCACGTGGGTGCCGGCATTGGTGGCATACAGCTGCTGCACGTAGTAGCTCACCGTCTTGAACATCTGCGTCTGGTCGTACCAGATCTGATCCGGGCGCCACTGCCAGCCGTCGACATGGGCGAAGAGTGGGGCAGGGGTCGTCATGTGAACCACATCGGCATTACGCTCGAAACCCGTCATGAAGGCGGCTTCCAGAAGGGCGGCCTCATAGTGGTTCCACTTCTTGCCCTTGCCGTGACAGGCATACTCGCCGGCAAAGACCTTCGGACCCTTGCGGTCGTACGTGTCGTAACGCAGTCCATGCGTCAGGAACCACTGCTCGTCACGATAGTAGTGTTCGTCCACCAGGTCAGCCTTCTGGGCTTTCATGGCTTTCCAACCGTCTTCGAAGCGGTAGGTGTTGTTGGGCACGTCCTCAGGAACAGGACCGCTGGTGCCCACAATCTTGATGTTGGGATATTTGGCGCGGATGGCAGCCACGAAGGGCTTCAGACGCTCGTAGTAGAACTCGCCCCATTGCTCGTTGCCCACACCGATATACTTCATGTTGAAGGGCTCCGGGTGTCCCATGTCGGCACGTACCTTACCCCATTTCGAGTCGGCAGGACCATTGGCGAATTCGATGAGGTCCAGACAGTCGTCGATGTAGGGCTGCAGCTCGTTCATGGGAACATGGGCCGATTCCTTCTCCCAGTTCTGATACTGGCAGGCCAGACCTACGCTCAGGATGGGCAGCGGTTCTGCACCAATGTCCTCTGAGAGCTGGAAGAACTCAAAGAATCCCAATCCATACGACTGATAGTAGTCAGGATAGTAACGGTAGTCGAAGGTGTGCTCCCAGCGGTTCTGGTTCAACGGACGGTTCTCGACGGGGCCCACCGTGTTCTTCCACTGGTAGCGGGTGTCCAAGTCGGTACCTTCTACAATACATCCGCCAGGGAAACGGAAGATGCCGGGATGCAGGTCGGCCAATGCCTGTGCCAAGTCGCGACGCATGCCGTTCTCACGATTCTTGAAGGTATTGACGGGAAACAGCGAGATGTGTTCCAGTGCCACACTGTTGGCACCCTTCAGGAAGATGCGCAGCTTGGCATGCTTCAGCGTCAGGGGCGACGTCAGCGTCAGCGTATACTTTTTCCAGTCTGCAGAGGTGATATCCAGCGTCTGTTCGGCAAACTGCTGACGCTCGTCCATCGAGTTCTCGTTAATCAGCTGCACGCGGATGGTGCCATTGCCCTTGGGAGCCTTTGCCCAGACAGAAAAACGGTACTGCTCGCCTTTCTTCACACCAATGCCGAAGTAGCCCTCGTTGGTCAGACCCGTGCGACGGTCCTTGTGGTCGGGGACGCTCAACTCCACATAATGCGGACAGCGTGCAAAGGGACCGTCGTCCTTCACGTCGACACATCCGAAGGCCTGCCAGCCCATCAGGTGCTGCGGAAATTCGAACGAACGGTTCTTGATGAGCTCGCCATAGAGTCCGCCGTCGGCAGCGTAGTTGATGTCTTCAAAGAAGATGCCGTACATGGTCGACTGAATGGGTGCTCCCAGTTTCTTGGTGTTGATGTCCATGACGCTTTGGGCGGTCGTTCCTAGCGTCACTACGGTAAGCAGCAAAGTCGTTAATAGTTGCTTTTTCATTTCGCTTTTGTCTGTTTTGTTAGTGTTTTATGCTACAAAGGTATATAAAAAGAATCATATTTCAGTGGTTTTTAATTAGATTAACAATAAAAAAACGGATTCTTGCTCATTTATTTGTAACTTTGCAAAATACAAGCTAAAAACAAATACTTAGAAGAATATGGCAAAATCAGTTGAATTCAAGTATGCCCCCATGTTTCAGGTGGGTAAAGACGAGACCAAGTATCGTCTGTTGAGTAAGGAAGGCGTGACAACCGCCGAGTTTGAAGGTAAGCAGATAGTGAAGGTGTCGAAAGAGGCACTCACGCTCTTGGCCCAGCAGGCTTTCCACGATGTGGAGTTCATGCTGCGTCGCGAGCACAACGAGCAGGTGGCCAAGATCCTGACCGATCCTGAGGCCTCTGAGAACGATAAGTACGTAGCCCTGCAGTTCCTGCGCAATGCCGAGGTGGCTTGCAAGGGCATTCTGCCTTTCTGTCAGGACACGGGTACTGCCATCATCCACGGTGAGAAGGGTCAGCAGATCTGGACCGGCTTCGAGGATGAAGAGGCACTCTCACTGGGTGTGTTCAACACCTTCACCCAGGACAACCTGCGCTACTCGCAGAATGCGCCTCTGAACATGTACGACGAGGTGAACACCCGTTGCAACCTGCCCGCACAGATTGATATCGAGGCCTGCGAGGGTGCTGAGTACCGCTTCGTCATGGTGGCCAAGGGTGGTGGCTCTGCCAACAAGACCTATTTCTACCCCATGACCAAGGCTACCATCCAGAACGAGGGTACGCTCATCCCATTCCTGGTAGAGAAGATGAAGTCGCTGGGTACAGCAGCATGTCCTCCTTACCACATCGCATTCGTTATCGGAGGTACATCAGCCGAGAAGAACCTGCTTACAGTTAAGCTTGCTTCTATCAAGTACTACGACGGTCTGCCCACAACAGGCGATGAGACAGGTCGTGCCTTCCGCGATGTCGACCTCGAGCAGAAGCTGATCCTTGAGGCTCAGAAGATTGGTCTCGGTGCTCAGTTCGGTGGTAAGTATCTGGCTCACGACATCCGCGTCATCCGTCTGCCGCGTCATGGCGCCAGCTGTCCTATCGGTATGGGCGTCAGCTGCTCTGCCGACCGTAATATCAAGGCCAAGATTAATGCCGACGGTATCTGGTTGGAGCAGATGGATGCTAACCCCACCGAGCTCATTCCCGAGGAGCTGCGCCGTCCGGGCGAGGGTGGTAAGGGCATCGAGATCGACCTGAACGAGGGTATCGATGCTGTACGCAAGGAACTCTCCAAGTATCCTGTCTCGACCCGCGTCAACCTGAAGGGAACCATCATTGTGGCTCGCGACATTGCTCACGCTAAGCTGAAGGCTCGTTTGGATGCTGGCGAGGGTATGCCCGACTACTTCAAGAAGTACCCCGTGCTCTATGCCGGACCCGCTAAGACTCCCGAGGGCTATCCTTGTGGATCGATGGGCCCGACTACCGCTAACCGTATGGACCCCTACGTGGACGAGTTCCAGGCTAATGGTGCTTCGCTGGTGATGATTGCCAAGGGTAACCGCTCAGACGTTGTGACTGAGGCTTGTAAGAAGCAT
>Ga0247610_10003090_pt1 | contig 18593 bp, 31 predicted proteins | sample 174DNAGHGhighgp2_FD_193483 | JGI IMG/M metagenome (GOLD analysis project Ga0247610, IMG submission 193483) | Sheep rumen microbial communities from Palmerston North, Manawatu-Wanganui, New Zealand - 1742 DNA GHGhigh gp2 | ecosystem: Host-associated > Mammals > Digestive system > Stomach > Rumen... | reverse complement strand
GGCATACTCCCTTGGACCGGTCTTATAAGCCGGCCCGTAGCAAACACCAGGGCGGTCCGGGAAGGTTCGACTCCTTGTATGCCGATAAAGTCATACTTGGTGGTAAAATAGGTGTAAACCATTCACGGTGCCTTTGGGTCGGGAGATGCTAACGCCCTAAGTTAGCAGTATGGCGAAAGGAATGAAACCCAATGGCGGCTGTCTGTGGTGGATTTCCTACAAACCAGTCGAGGCCGGCTGATCGACTTGGTGAGGCGCTTTTAGGCTTTGTACGTGTCAAAAAGCCAACATTGAGGTATAGCCCAGTGGCGAGGGCGCGGGACTTTGAATCCTGTACGGTTAATGACACATCGCTGGTTCGACTCCAGCTACCTCAATAATAATATGGGGCTAAAGCTTTGATGGTGAAGCAATAGACTTTTAATCTATGGAACCGCCTTCGAGTGGCGGTGGCCCTACTAAAAATACCCGTTGACAAAATGGGTATTTTTTATTATATTATAGAAAAACTTTAACAAAAGGAAAAACTATGGCTTCAGCAGGACGTCAGGCACATTGGGACAAACTTTATCAGAATATCGTCGATGCGGTGAACGCTAATCCTGAACAGGTCAATAAGCGTGAATGGAAACGCTTGCAGGAACTTCGAGCTAAGAAACCGGACCTTGATATGGATGCATATTGTATTATGCACCGTACTGAACTCTTTACGCCGGAATCTCAGGACGTTGCATTTACTGATACTGAATTCAATACTATTAAGGATGAACTCGCGAAGTATTCCACTGTCGAAATCTGTGAACATATGGAAAAGGATGAAACGACACGTGACGACTTGAAGATTCGTGTCCGTTTACCAGATAAGAGCTTCAAGGTTATCTGGTATCTTAAGATTAAGGATATTTTCAGTGGAAAAATCACGTATAACCAGTTGCTTCCGAAGATTCAGAAGGAATATTCCGGTTTTGATGCTCTTGTAGCTGATATTCAAGATACTGTTCTAAATGCAAAAAATCCGTTTTAGGAGTTAATATGACCGGTCAAGAAAAACTTCAGGAATATAATGAAGCGCTTCAAGAAGCTAACAAAGCCCAAGCTAGAGTTAATATCGTCGAAAATGAATTGCGCCAAATGGTACATTCATTTTTTGCTGATTGCCGAGGCGGTTGGTATTTTAATAGCATGAAATATGGCGAAAATACAACCGATCTTTGTGTGGAAGAAGTAATCATGGGAGAAGGAGAAGATTATTGTTTTCCTGTTCCTACTTCTATTATCCTGAAGTATCTTGACGGTAATACTGAAGAAGCTACTAAGGAATTCCAAAAGTGGCATAAGGGATATTGGGAGCAGAAACGTCGCGAAGAAGAAGAGCGTGAACGTCAAGAAGAAGAAGCGTTAGCTAAAGCCGATGCTGAAAAAGAATATAATTTGTTTCTTAAGCTGAAGCAAAAGTTCGAAGGAAACTAGAATGAAATTTAGGATTATCTCTGTAGATTATCTTTCCAAGTACGACGATGATTTTAGGTTTAAAAACATGCATCATGGAAAGGAACCGTATTATGTTGTACAGTACAAGAAGGATCCGTCATTCTTTGGCCTGATTAAACCTGATTGGAAAAGTGTATATTATAATGCTGAAGAACTGGCTAAAAAATATGACTTTACTGAGATTGCATTGGAATCTGTAGGCAGTATTTACGATGAAAAGGATATACTAGTTCCTAATATGCATTATGCAAAGCATTTGTTATCGATAGTCAAGCGAAAGTTTGGCTATGACCCAGTTGCTTCAAAGTTCAAGGTCGTTTTGCAGGAAGAAGATGAAATTAAAGATCCCAATTCTTTGGCCGATAAGTATACAGATTTAATTGACGAAGATTAGGTAATTTATGGAAGAAAAACGAAAAAATCGCTGGGGAGTACCTAGCCAGCTTGAAAATATAAATGGTTACATAAATACTCTTGTTTCTTATTTGAACTTTAATAATGCCATGGTTAAAGATAAGTTCGGCGAACGTTCTGAAGAAATCATGAATGTATTGAATGAAGTAAAGGCATGGTTGAATGTAGAATCTGATATTGTTCATAAAGAAATCATAAGTGTCTTTGAGAAAAAGGGTTGACAATAGTCACCCTTTTTTCTATATTATGAACATAACCAAAAGGAACAACACATGTTTAACTTCTTCAAAAAGAAAATTTACAATCTTCATACTCTCGAATCTCTCAATGAAGATATGAAACGTAAGGAAAATTTCTATTACGACGTAGAAAATGAATGTGTCCGTATTAAGGGTACTGATATTTTTGAAGAATTGAACGAACTTACGTTTAAGTCTGTAGATGCGGATAAGCCGGATTATAAGACCGGTGAGTTCATTGTTGGTCGTCCTATGGCTGATTTCCATTGGCTTAATACTACGGGTACGGTTTTTATTGACGATAAGCTTACTGATCACGGTAAGGAATGTGCTCTTGTTATTATTAACGGCATTACCGAAAAGGCAGAAGCTTCAATCAAGCGTTGTATTGAAATCTATAGAAAGAATAAGGATTTTGTATTTAACCCGACTCTTGCAACACAGCATGGTGAAACTAACTATGTTTTCGGTAATTGCATTAAGACCAATGAAATTAAGGATTATTTTGAATTCCTTGAAGCCAAGTGTCCGTTAAAGTATTTGCCTGAATATAAGAACTATGTGCTTAAGCAGTTCAAGTTGAACGAAGGCGCAAAATATGAATATGATACGATTCGTGTTGTTGAACCGTATATGAACTGGCTTGAAAAAAACGAGGCGCGCCTTGACGCTGAAGCAGCACGTGATGCGGAAAATAAGAAGTGTGAAGATATTTTTGAAATGATTAAGAAGGCTTAACGATGAGTTAGGAATGTAACGAATTATGTCTTACGTTGAAGATAATAAGAAATTATTGGAAAGTTTACCTGAAAATACCAAGTTTGTTCATACTCCTGGACAGACTTGGTATAGTTTAGATAAGGAACCGCATGACTATATGTTGGGTAAGATGTTATGGGTTCTTTATAAAGACGGAAGCTACGATTTACGTGCAGTAGGTAGAGCCTATTATGACGACGGTCATTTTGACTGGACTTGGGTAGAAGATACTTGTTATGATAAGGATTCTGACCATGAACCATGGGATTCTGTAGCTTTCTGGACATTTTTACCGAAAGTGACAAGATAGAGGAAAATATGCAGAATGATGAATTGAAAGAAACTCTGAAGGAACATTTGAAGCTTAAGCTTGTTTCTGAAAGGACTATGAAGGAAATGCCGAATTTCCTTCTTGGAAAACATGTTGAAGATGTAACCCAAGAAAAGATTCAGCTTTTATTTGATGATGAACCCATTACGGATGTCGTTGTATCTGAATATGTTACACCTGGTACATTCCATGGTAAAGTTCAGGAAGCTGTTAATGACGACACACCATTTTAAGGAATTTTTATGTTAGATATACAAGGAAAATATAATACAGCTAAGGTTTTTACCGATAATATCGATAATGCTGCATATTCACAGATTTTAAATATGATGTGTCAATGTTGGGCAAGGGATGTTAATGTCGCTATCATGCCTGACGTGCATGCGGGTAAGGATTGCACTGTCGGAACCACTATGACTATCAAGGATAAGGTTGTTCCTAATCTTGTCGGTGTCGATATTGGTTGCGGAATGTTGGTTGCAAAGCTCAAGGATAAGTTTATCGAATTTGGTAAGCTCGATAAGGTTATCAAGGAAAAGATTCCGTCCGGTAAGGAACATCGTACTAACCGTCACCGTTTTGGTAATGAATTTGATGAAAAGTTTGAACAGCTTATTGCTGATGTTCGTCGTGAAGAACTTTTATCTATTGGTTCACTCGGCGGAGGCAACCATTTCATTGAAGTAGATAAGGATGATGACGGTGCTTTCTATGTTGTTATTCATTCTGGTTCTCGCCATTTGGGCGTAGCTACTTGTGAATACTGGCAGAATATCGCAATTAAAGATTGTGCTGATTTGACAGCCATTCGCGGTGCAGAAATTGCCAAGTATAAGAATCAAGGAAAGACTGATGCGGAAATCAAGGAACTCATGAAGGATTATGACCATTTCTCCGTTCCTAAGAATTTGTCTTATTTGACTGGCGAGCATATGGAAGACTATCTGCATGACATGGAAATTGTTCAGCAGTTTGCAGTTATGAACCGTGCAGCCATGCTTGATGTTATCGTCAAGGAAATGGGATTCAAGATTGTAGAAAAGTTTGAAACTATCCATAACTATATCGACCTTAAGAATATGATTCTCCGTAAGGGTTCTATTTCTGCACAGGAAGGCGAACGTGTCATTATTCCGATGAATATGCGTGACGGTTCTTTGATTTGTGTCGGTAAGGGAAATCCGGAATGGAACTATTCTGCTCCTCATGGTGCTGGTCGTTTGATGACTCGTGCAGATGCCAAGAATTCTATTTCTATGAAGGATTATAAGGAAGCAATGAAGGGAATCTTTACTTCTTGTGTTTCTTCTGCGACTATCGATGAGTCTCCTATGGCCTATAAGCCTATGGAAGAAATCATGTTGAATATTGAACCTACTTGTTCTATCGAAAAGATTATCAAGCCGGTTTATAATTTCAAGGCAGCATTCTAATAACTGAAAAGGTAATTAAATGCAAGAAATATTATTAACAGAAGAAGAAAAGCGCCGTATGGATGAAGCTATCGAGGAATACGGTAAAGAGCTTCAGGCTGAAAGAGATCGACTGAAACCAAATGTCGATACTCTTAAGAAACGTTTGGAACTTGAGTTTCCTACAAAGATTTCTCAGGTATATTCAAATGCCGTAAAGCTTGATTTCGGGCACGGTTATGATATTTCTGTATTTGTTCATGAAGACCATCCGTTTGAATATACATGGAATATTAACGAACAATATGATAACGGTGTTGACACCTATTGTATTGGAAATGTCGAAGACAGATACTATTCTATGCCTGAACTTATCAAGTTTCTTAACGCTATAAAGGATTGGCTATGAGTTATAGTTTTAAAAATATGTTTTATACTATTGGAGACCATTTTCGTCATTATAGTTCGATATATATTTTAATTCTGTGTATTACCGGATTTATCGGTGGTCTTGCATATTATATCAACTATAAGATTGATGAAGATAGTAAGTATGATATGTACCAGATTTGTCCTAAATATAGCGGTAATCGTTGTACATTGTTACCTACGGCAGACTGGGAAGCAGAAACCTTTTTTGGCGTTGGCACTTGTAGGTTTTATAACAAACATGACCCAAGCCAAATCAAAGTATTTCAATATTCAACAACTAAAAAGATAATTTCACAAAACTATGGAAAATAATACTTCTAAAGAATTTAAACACATTTCACGACCAAAATTTAAATTGCTTAATCGAAACGAACAGATTGAATATCTAAAAGAATTTATTATCCGGTTCGCCAAGGTTAATTGTCAATTTAATGAAGTTGAAATTAAATGTGGTTCGGAAGAAGTAAATTTTAATGACAAGCATACGGAATTTACGTATTATAGAAATTATAAGCGTATTTGTCGGTATAAAGGCGAAGATGCAAAAGCATTAGATAACGCCTTGAATGTAGCGGTTAAAAAAGAAGAAGAATGGTATAACGAATGGTTAAATCTTATAAGTGTGAGGATTAAATTATAAGGTGGTTTTAATATGAATGATGATTTTTGGGGCGGATTATTTGGACTCTTTATGTTAGCATTGCCATTTATTTGGTTAGCTATTACTGGAATTTCAAATGAAACATGTAAAGCTGATAAAGAATGGTGTTCTGATTATTTAAGATGTTCATATTATGGTGAACATTGTCAACCAGATTGGACTGATGCAATGAATTCTTACATCAGTAGAAAACAAAAAGAAAACCGAAATTTAGAAAAATTACAATATATTCAGACATTAAGGAATGAATAATGCGACGTTTATTTATTATTCGAAAAGATTTACATCTTACAGGTGGTAAACTGGCCGCCATGATAGCACATTGTTCAGAAGGTTATTGGATGAACCTTTTGAAAAATAGTCATCGTATAGATAATGAATATCATACCATGCCTGTAGAAACAAAAGAAGACCCAAATTATTGGATGCGATACCGTAATCCTGAAGTATATAAGCTCGCTGAAGAAGCACATAACCGCGGTGAAAAAACTTTTAAATGGAAACCACTTACATCAAGGCCTTCATATACGATTACAGTAGAAATGCCAAAAGATATTTGGAATGAATATGTTACTGATATATTCACGAAGACCATTTGTGAAGCAAAGAACCTTAATCATTTGATGAAGGTTGTCGATATTGCTAAAGAACTTGGTCTTAAAGAAAATATCGACTATGGTTTTATCGACGATGTATGTAAGACTGAACTTACTCCGGAATTTACCGATGAAAACGGTGTTGGTCGTTGTCGCGTAGGAATCTGGTTTAAACCGTTGTCGGATGAAATCAGCCATAAGCTTAGTAAAAAATACCAGCTTTATAAGGATTAAAATGAAACAAATCGGAATAACAGAAACGTTTGATCCATGTTTTGTTTCTGATTGGGAAGTGAAACTCTTAGAAGCAAATATCATTATTTCTAAAGAACTTTCCGATGAAATGATTGAAAAGTTACTTATCGTCCAAGATAGAGTAATTTTTCATCATACTGTTACAGGACAAGGAAATTCTGTTCTTGAACCAAATGTTAAATCTACTGAACATGAATTTGAACAGTTTAAGAAATTAATCGAACGCGGCTTTCCGATTTCTCATTATGTTCTCAGAGTAGATCCTATTATGCCGTTCAATGACGACATTTTAAATAATACTGTAAATGTATTGAATCTGTGGAAATCATATCTAGTCAGTATAAAGAAAAAGGTCCGTTGCCGTATTTCCATGATTGATATGTATAACCATGTAAAGGAACGTATTTCTAAGAATTCTACTATTACAGTTCCTTGGAATACGTTCACTGCACCTAATGAATATTTTCAGAAAGTGGAAGATACTCTTTCTAATTTCAAAGACATATTTGTTTTTGAATCCTGTGCCGAACAGAAGTTCAGTACAAACCTGGTTACACAAATCGGTTGCGCCAGTTATGCTGACTTGACTATACTTGGTGTAGATATTTCAGAATATGGTCAACCAGAAAATAAGCAACGAGGCGATTGTATGTGTCTGGCCAAGAAACAGATTCTTAATGTAAAGCCGGCCAGATGTAAACATCAGTGTCTTTACTGTTTTTGGAAGTAAGACTAAATAAAAAGTATTTACTAATTTGGCCTATTTTACTATATTATAGGTCATGAAAATTAGTAACTTCTTCAAGAATGAAATTATCACGGCAGTCCTCATTATCAGCAGCTTTATCATTACGGCTGTTCCGTCATTAAAGTCTGCATGTACAATGACCTCAAATTTTAGCTGGACTTGGATTACTACAACCCTCGTCCATGCTGATATTTCCAGTCATTGGATGTCAAATATTTTCATTATCGCCTTGCTTGGTCCAGTAATCGAACGCCGTTATGGAATTATCAGAACTGTAATTATGATTATCTTGACCACCTTGGCAACAAGTTACGTTGGTTCGTTACGTAACGTTGCAGGAATCGGTATGTCGGATATTTGTTTTATGTTTATCCTGCTTCACTGTTTCTGTAAGGAAAATACCGGAATCTCGTTTACTTGTATCGTGCTTATTCTCTTGAAGCTTATTCCTGAACTTTCCAATATCAATGCCAACGATGGTATCGGCCATGGTGCACATTTTATCGGCGGCGTATTGGGTCTTGTATTCGGCTTGCTGAATAACAAGCTTGAGAAAATGGCAGAAGAAGCAGAAAGACAACCTGACCTTTAAAAAAATTCTTTTTAGGGGTTTACAAAAGGAAAAAACTTTACTATATTTAACAACGTTAAAACAAAAAGCAAAAACAACAAAAAATTTTTTATATATAATATTAAAAGAGAGAAAACAAAATGACTTTCACGATGAACACAAATACCGTCAATCCGAATAACCCTGAGGTACTACAGGATTAGTTTTTGGTTCATCGAATAAAACGAGAATTTAAACGAATCCTGTAAGATATAAAAACTTACAGGATTTTTTATTTTTGGCTACTAGCTCAATTTTTTGGTCAGAGCAATTCCCGATGCATAGGGAAAAGATATTGGTTCGAGTCCGTTGTAGTCAGCTAAACATATTCCAGGGTACGCTAATTGGTAAGCGGCTGAGCTGTTAACTCAGTGTATGGTGTAAAAGCCTATGGAGATTCGAATTCTTCCCTTGGAGCTAAATATTGTCTTGTGGCGGAATTGGTAAACGCACTGCACTGTTAATGCAGCACTTCGGTTTGTAGGTTCGATGCCTACCAAGACAGCTAGAACTTACTGTTAATAGGATAATAGCAAGTTCGGAAAATGAAAAATTATATATAATATATGGATTACAAAGCTATATATTATAAGATAATTGAAAACGCAAAAAAGGAAACAGAAAATGGGAACAGATATGTAGGTTATTATGAAAAACATCATATTCAACCAAAATCATTAGGAGGTACAAACGATAAGGAAAATCTTGTTAAATTAACGGCACGTGAACATTTTATCTGTCATTGGTTACTTGTCAAAATGTATGATAAAGGAACTATTGAAAGAAATAAAATGTTATGTGCACTTTGGCGAATGCAAGGTATTAATGAAAATCATAAACGTTATATAAATTCACACGTTTATGAAAAATTAAGAATTGAATTTGCCGAAGCAATAGGTAAATTAACAAGTATAAGTCAATCTGGAAAAAGAAATTCACAATTTGGAAAGAAATGGTATACAAACAGAGATACTGGAGAAAGTAAATCATTTTTTGAAAAACCGAATGATAAATGGATTGAAGGTAGAAATCTTTTTCATGGTGAAACAGACGCTATTAGAATAAAAATAAAAAAACCAGGTAATTATAGTATAACAGTAAATAAAGCAGCCTGGTTAAAACAACTTCGTGATAATGGAAAAGCTTCTGCTGAAAATTTATGGAATAAATATCATTCTGGTAATTATAAAAAATTGGAAGATTTGGCTATTGAACTTGGAATATCTAAAATTGCTTTACATAATAAGTTTAAAAAATATATTCCAATCTATAGTAAACATAATGAACAAAAACGTAAGCATTTTTTACCAGATAAAAATTTGATAAATGTGTTTGAATAACGGAGTGTAGCGCAGTCAGGTCAGCGTGTTTGCTTTGGAAGCATAAGGTCGTTGGTTCGAATCCAACCACTCCGATAATAACAGGGTAGCGGCAGGTTGGTTTGCCACTAGCTTCGGGAGCTAGCGTCCTTGTGACATCGCAGGTTCGAATCCTGCTACCTTGATTATTACAATATAGATACCCATAGCGAAATAGAGAAGTCTACGTGTTAATTTATATTGTATTATTGCCTGGTTAGCTCAGCTGGTTCTTTAGAGCAGATGTTTAGTAATCATCAGGTCGGGAGTTCGAATCTCTCACCAGGCGCGAAAACTCAGTTAATTAAAAATTTTTTTAATTAAAGGGGGTTGACAAACGGTGCATAATTTACTATATTATACAACGTTAAATGAATGACTAAAACATTGTCCTTTAGCTCAGTTGGTAGAGCGAGCGACTGTTTAAAATAGATTCTCTATATGGAAACGTATAGATGCAAACTTCGCTAAGTCGGTGAAACCTGTAAAATGGCAACGCCGAGCAAGGATTAGAAATAATCCGTGTGTAGAGACTTTACACGAAGTACCTAAGTTCGAAAGAATATGGTAAAGACAAAGCCCGGACTACAAACGAGTGTCCAATTTGCGCGGTGGGGGGCTTAACACCCATGAAGATGCTTGGTAACGAAAGTTATAGTAGTATGAATCGCTTGGTCCCTGGTTCGAGTCCAGGAAGGACAGCTAAAACGTTATAGCTGTAGTCAGCTGGTGGTGGAACCACCTTAAAAACTTGCGGAGTATAGCTCAGCCTGGTAGAGCATATGCCTTGGGCGCATAGGGTCGTGAGTCCGAATCTCGCTACTCCGATACAACCTGTGGGTCGATTGCACTGTGATCCTCAAAGCTACTTACTTGCTTTAACCGAAAGTAAAACCCCAGGAATATTCCACTGGTGTCAAAACGGAAGCGTAGGTTCCAACACAACGCATGGAGCAATCCATAAATATGAGTGCAGGGGGTTCGTTACCCGTGGCGTAAGCTTTAATAACGTAACGCTCTTGTAATTGGAGCGAAGGGACATGATGGTTGCAGGTTAATGTAAAGCACCCGATTGGGATTACTTGCAGATAACTAGATCGAACCAAGCCTGACAAGCACAATTACACCTTTTTGCTGGAATACTTCAATAGGTAGAAGACCTGATTTGTAATCAGGCAGTTGGGAGTTCGATTCTCTCTTCCAGCGCTAAAAATAAATTTTTATAAATAAAATACTGTTAGGCGTTATTTAGAAGCTGCAGACTCTTTATAATGCTAAGCCGGGTGCAGCAACGGGATGTCAGCTGCGGGAAGAGCTGGTATAATCAGAGACCTCCAGTAACAGTACATTTGAGTTTTATTGACGCGGGTTGATGCAGTGGTAGCAATTTGGGCCCATAACCCAAAAGTCCTTGGTTCGAGTCCAAGACCCGCTACTAAAAGTTTAGCAAGATCGCTAGGAAACGAGTTTCATATAGCTATATACGTTATGTTGATTTACGCTATATGTCGGAAGGCACCAAATAGTAGAGTTCTTACTCTAAGCGTAAGAAATTAGGACTGATAATTAAAGATCTTGATGGGTCACCTGAATGTCCGAGAGTGGCTGCCAATTAAGAGACTATGAAGATATAGTCAAAAAGATTTTAGGCAACGGCAGTTCCTATTTAACAGATGAATTAGGATTATCGCAAAACTACTGCCCGCCTTAACTCTCCTTCGCCTAGCTGGTTAATGGCGTCTGCCTTACAAGCAGAAATAACCCTGGTTCGAATCCAGGAGGGGAGAGATAAAAAGGGTTGACGAAAGTCAGCCCTTTTTCTATATTGTGCATATAAACAAAAAGGAATAACAATATGGTACGAATCGAACAAGTAGAACATATCACGTCTGAAGATGTTATGGAATATTACCGTCAGCAAGTACCCAATTTCGGAGCACGTCGTAATTGCGGTCTCGGTTTAAACGGTTTGTTTGACGGAATGCGAATTGACAGCGGTCACTATTCCGGTACTCGTATTATTTTTGATTTTGATAACAGTGCCAATATGGAAATTGCGAAGCTTTTTGGTCAGAAGACTATTGAAATCGGTTTGAACAAGAATCTTGATTGTAAACGCGTCAAGCCGCTCGCATCACTCAATGAAGATATTCCGGTTAAGCATAGTGATGAACTCAAGCATAGTTTGCAGGTATTTGCAGATTCTCAGGCTTATGCTGCTTTTAACCAGTGGGTAAATTCTTTGCCGAAGGAATAAATTATGGCTAAGAAGAAAATAGAGTATTACGAAGAATTGGATCCTACGTTTATTTCCCAGATGGAAAAGTATACCCGTGAGCATAAGGCAAATGCAGATTATGCCTTTATGAATTCGCAGTTACGCTTTGCCAAGCATCTTTTGAAGCTCTTGGATGAACATGGGATTGACGTATCTAATGAACGATCAAGATTTGACGAAGAACCGTATAAGCATTGGTGAAGAGGTAAATAATGCCGGAATATACAGAAAGAGAAAAAACTTTAATTTCTGAAGCTGTTAATACAGTTTTACGTTATTTAGACGTTATGATGACAGATCGTGAAATTACTGTTTATGGTAATGACTGGTGTCTTGAAAGTTATAGCAGGGAAGTAGCTGTTGCTAAGGTTTCTAAAGAACGAATGAAATCTGAAATTAAGGATTTGCTTAAGCTTGTCAAATAAAAAATTTTTATAAGTTGCATAGGTAGTTAATAATGGATAGAGATGTATACTTTGAAAAAGTTAAAGGTTTAATCTGTATAGGATTTGACTATTGCACATCGATTGATTATGATGTTTATGCAGAAAGTTATGAAAAAGAAATTGATTCTTGCTATAACGCTGGTTTAGAACCTGAAATTGCCGCACAACAAATTATTGATATTGAAAAATGAGTATGTATAAATAAAAATTTTTTATAAAAAGGGGTTGACAAACACAAAAACATTTACTATATTATATGACGTAAATGATTGAGACTACCGCTGAGTGTCTCAGAAGATTGAAATTTTTGGAGAGAGAGATAAATTTCGTATGTGAGTAGAACCCGTGTTGCATCATTCTTGATTTCATGCTAACGGGCTAACCCAGATGGGGAAAACTCTGGGATGAGGAATCTGTCTCTGCGAACTAGATGAATACCAGAATGATGGTCGCAGAGGTGTAGTATTGGCTCTACTAAAATATGCCACGTGAGACCATTTGAAATAAGAATGGGGGAGATAAACTTTGGGTTAACCACCAAGAGAGCTCCTTAATCCGACCTTGAAATTAGGCCGCCTGTAAGCATACGAAATTTTTTATATATAATATACTTAAGCGCGTGTGCTTTTTGACGGACGCACCATCATTAAGACTGAAGAACTGGGATAACACTCGGAAATGCGTAAGTGCCCTGGTCTGACAACGCGTCGAGCTAAACCTCTTGTATAGAGAAATCGATGTATACTACGTTTAGTAAGCGCTGAATTCATGTAGCTGCGTGGCATGAAGAGTATTTTGTGAGTTTGATATAGCTAGACGATCAATAAAATGCTAGATGACGGAGTTTGTACCCTATAAGAAGTCGACCGATAGAATGGGCAGTTGATAGGCGTCATGGCCGGTGGAGAATCGGGATTCCGGCAGAGTGTTTGAAAATGGTTTTTCAAAGTTTCCACAAAAAACTGAGTTATTTCATGTTCTTCTACTTTAAAGAAACTGAGTTATTTCCAAAGCTCTTTTACTTCAAAGCAGCCGAGTTATTACAGGTTCTTCTACTTCAAAGCAACTGAGTTTATTTTTACATATATTTTCTTTCTACTTAAAACGAAAAGACTGCAGGTACGGTAAGTGTGCCTTAAGGCCGACACTAAGTAAATTCCAGAGTTCTGCCTAGTGCACGAGGAACTGAATGCGTGTCTTGAACAGTGTCGGTCACTTACCATATTTTTAGTTTTGACGCGGGATAGAGCAGTTGGTAGCTCGTTAGGCCCATAACCTAAAGGTCGCTGGTTCGAATCCAGCTCCCGCTATAACATTGGCGAGAAGATGTTTGGCGAACATCATTTGAAATCTGGATTAGCTAAACGGGTTTCATTTCGGGCTGGAGCCATTAGAGTCGCGCCCCTTTGATTTTAGGCACAGGAAGTTCCTATTTTAACATGCATTGTTCTTATTGGTTTTACTTCCCGCCAACTTTTAAAAGAATCCATGCCGATACGGAGTCTTCAACCGTAAAAGTATATAGTTTTGCGCAAATGACTATATATGAGCGTGTGGCGCCGCCGATGCGTTAATGCGGCCGGCTATGAGCGTAATAGTTGTAACGTGTTCGCTCCGGGCTTCGCGTCGTAGTTCGTGATAAAGATATGTGAATCGTATCGGACGTTTTTAAGTTTATTTTTGGAGAGTAGCTCAGTGGTAGAGCAGCGTACTTTACTACCCGCTCATGGCACAGGTTGTTCCTATTAATGGCTTATAACCCGCAGGTCGCACGTTCGAGCCGTGCCTCTCCGACGAAAAAATACCCGTTTACAAAACGGGTATTTTTTGTTATATTTTAATCATAAAATGAAGGTATATATGAAGAAGCAGAAACAGATGTCACCTGAAGTTATTGATGTCAGCGGTATGACCAGTACACAAGCACGTAAGTTGATTGATAAACTACAGGCTCGTATCAAGGATATTGAAGACGAAAAGTATTTCAATGATGTTATTTGCAAGTATAAGGAAAAGTATAATGGCAAGTGGGTAAAGCTTCATGGTTCTGACCGTTATTCTTATGATGGAGATACTGGTTTTCGTCTTGTCAAAATCAAGGACGTTCGAAACGTTTATCATCAGGATGATCCGAAGAAATATGAATTTGATGCGGTAATTGAATGTCTTATGACGTTTAATTTTCCGAAAAAATACGGTTATGTAGAACTTTCTGTAACTGAAAATGGAAAGCATCCACGGTCCCTTAGCCGTATAACTATCAGTGAACTTAAGGAAAAGCCGAAACTTGTCGATGAAATCGAACTTCAGGAAATCCGTGAAAAAGCTCGCCTTGCACTGATTGAAAAACTTAACTTGTTAGGATAAAAATGATTGCTATCGATGAATTGAAAGCTACGGCTCGACGCCTTGAATTGCTTCATAATAATACAGACTCTACTGAAGAAAAGATTATTTCGAATATTCTTATGGGAAATCTTCTCGAACTTGCAAAGCAAGCAGAAATGCTTTCTAAGTCTCCGCAGTTCCAGAGCCAAGTTGAAATGCAAAAGAACGCAGATAAGGATAACCAATAATGTTGTTATTTTCTGTAGAGTTTTTACTCAGAGTCGTGGTAATCGGAATTTGTTTCTGTCTCGGACTTGGTTTGGGTTTTTGGTTCCTTAACTGGTGGACTATGCGAAAAAAGAACAAAGCTCTTGCCAAGGAATACATGGCAAAATTCAAGAGTCTGCATGATAATGATAAGCATCTTTGGCCGACAATATCCGATAAGGAAGCTATCAATATGCTTATCCATCTGATGAATCCGGATAAAACAGTGATATTGAATTATCCGGCATCTCACGATAACGAAGTGGCTGAATTTATTTGTCACCTTATCGCGAGAATCGAACAAAACCCTAGTGCATGGAAAAAATTTCAGGTATGAACTATTTTAACAAGCAAATCTATGATTTAATCCAAAAGACCAAGAATGCCCTTCCGGGTTACTTTAATTCTTGTCTGAAGCAAAGGCTCTCTAACGGCCTTGGTTCCACGACTGATTACACGTCAGTCGAAGACTTAGAAAAGGCCCTGATGAGTGCGAATTGGTCACCGTGGATAGATTCTACAGGTGTTCTTACTCCTGGTTGCAGTGCAGTGATTACCACAGATATTCATGGTCATCATGGAATGCTCAACCTCTCCGATTTTAACCCGGATGATGTCTGTCATTTCCGTGATCCGAAGAATACCGGTTTTCTTTCACTTTGTATTAAGACGGATAAGCGTCAGGATGTTGACTTCACGATTCTAATTATCGGACCTGAAGAAGGTATCGGTGACGTAATGTATACTTTCCATCCGGGAAATCCGGTTCAAGCTTCTACGTTCAAATCCGGTGAAGTCAATGAAAAGACTGGAAAGACTTATAAGGATGGTGATGAGATTACGGTCGCCGAAGCAATGAATTTAGGTTTTAAACACGTAAAAGCAGAATGAACTACTTGCAATTAAATGATAAGGGAAAGCTCGGGCATGATGAGCAGAAGCTCGCCGATTATTTCGGTGAGGGAAGATATACAACGTTCTATAAGAAGCATTTTCTTCAGAACCGGTTTCATCTCTATGCCGTTGATTTCATCGCCGGTGAAATCCCTGTCATGTTCAATGCTATGAAGAAATGCAAGATTCTTTATAAGCATGACGATTATCCGGAGCCGTTACAGAAATACCTGAAACGCCGTATCTGGGAAGGAAGTCTCGGATATATGAAGGATAAGGCATTTAATGGCGAGCTTTCAAAATCTGTATTTATCAAGCCGAAAGATAAGCTTAAGAAGTTTACCGGTTTCGTATTGAATTCATTGGATGATTGGTTTCTTACGGATGGTGCTTCTGACAGTACCAGGATTATTTGCTCGGATCCGGTAAAATGGGTTACTGAGTATCGTATTCCGGTTATTAACGGCGAGGCCAGGGACTATTGCAATTATTTCGGCGATCCTAACGTCATGGTAGATAAGTCAGTAGTGAACGACATGGTGAAAGCCTGGACGGATTCTCCTAAAGCTTACTGCCTTGACGTAGGTGTTCTCGATAACGGCGAGACAGCTCTTATCGAGGTAAATGACGCATTCAGTTGCGGAAGCTATAATATGAGCAGCCAGACCTATGGCGAGCTTCTTGTTACACGTTGGAACGAGTTGAAGAACTATGGACTTTTTGAGAGATAAAATCGATAGTATGGCCGCATTAGATGCGTTTAATTCTGAGCTGAAAATGGCCGAAGATTTTTTCGATTTGCGTGGAATACCGCATCAGACAGATGGATTTTATAACGATCAGATTTATGGCGGTCCAGTTGTAAGCGGTGTAATCGAACATCCCATTTTCAATGAATTATTCTTTCGTAATGTTAGACTTCCTGGTATGAATATAATGATTCGTTATATTCCGCGTCATGGGTATAAGTTTACGCATATCGGCGGATTGGATATGAGAAACAAACTTATATTATCTAACATATCGAAAGAATGTACTTATGTTTCCACCAATGTTAAAAACTGGCCGGAAATGTTTACCGTAGAATATGAAAAAATGATGGCGCTTCTCAAGAAGTATTATATCGAACAGCAGAATAAAAAGATTGAACAGACGTTGGACATATTAGAGGGTTGACGAACTTAGTATAGTTTGCTATATTATGTTTAAGGTAGTATTATGACAGACGAAGCATGGAGCAGTTTACAAGAAAGCTGGCATCGCAAGAATATGAATAAGCTTTACTTGAAGCTTAAGCTTGGCGAGCCTCTTGAATTTACTGATGTTGAAAGGCGAAATCTTTGTAATGCGTTATCGTGGCTGGGTGAAGAACTTGGCGGCGCTTGTCATGAGTTATTTAAGAAAGATGAATATCTTAAGCAACCCATGGACGATTTTATTATCAGGTGGTAATTGATGTATCAATATTTTAAAGAAGTTCTTGAAGAAAACTTGAGGCAGTCAAAGAACAACGACGATAAGGCGAAAAAGATGTTCTTGAGCCATATCAAGTTTTTACTTCAGGATAAGTATGATGAAACTATTGAATCCATTATCACTGCTACATACGATGTGGCGAAACATAAAGGCTGGCTTGATGCTGATGACTAGGGGATAAAATGTTCGTAATTAATGCAACATATTTTAAAAAGATTTGTACTGACGTTTTCGGTAAGGATCGCGTTACTTTTGAGGAACGTGTCAATTCGCCGTATCAGCAAATTAACTGCTATGTAGACCAACAACTGGTTGCAAGATTCTGTATCAATTATTATGAACTTACTTATGAATGCTATGTATTTACGAAGAAAATGAGCATTCCCGTAAATTATAAGTTCACTCTCAAACATTACCTTAAAAAGGCTTATAAGGAAATGGACAACATTCACCAGAAGTTGTTTAAGATTTATTCGTCCATTAACGATGCTTTTCCGGATATGAGATTGCAGGACGCTGTTGGTTTGACAATCAAGTATCTTACAAATGTAGAATATGTTTATGAAAAGGATATTCAGAAGTTCTATAAGGAACTGTTTGAATCTATCTGTCATAACAATCCGAAGGTTTATGAAGAATTTACTCTTGACATGGCTGAATATTTTATGTCCAAGGTCAAGATTAATCGAATTACGTGTCAATATGTTGATACTCAAGAAACTGAACAGTTAAACAATATAGAAAAGGAAAACTAATATGGAAATCAGTACAATTCTTTGGATTCTGTGCGGTATCTTTAACGCATGTGTAATCTTTAAGCGTGTCAAGCTCGATAATGCTATTAATGTTTTGCTCGCCGCTATGGGTATCTGCATGGGTCCGTTCGTTACCCTGCTTATCCTCATTTCGTTCTGGGCTTCTCATTCTTCCGCTGTCGAAGGACGCAAGGAACTCAGCGCCGATATTCGTGAGCGCTATGATGAACTCTTAAAGTCAGAAGTTAAGTAATGGCCTGGAATATTTGGAGCAAATTGTCATATAAGCTTATCTGCCGTGTAGAAAACGGCGGAAAGTATGTTTTATATCCATTGTCATATAATACTCCAGATTTACACTATACTCCGGTAACAGAAGTACCAAATTCCCGTACTTGGGTTCTTAAGACCGTTGATACACGGGAACCTATTTGGTACGCTGTTATTAATATGAAACGCAACGAAAAAACTATACGAGAACTTTTAAAAATAAAAAATATTGATACTTTCAATAATCATTTATTTGCATTAAAAGATATTCTTGAATTAAATTGTCTTAAAGGGTGATGACAAATGTCAAAATATGAACTATCAAGAATAGTAAGCACCTATGAATGTCAACGTGAATCTTTGGCGTTTTATGTCTATCAAAGAATGTATAATGTTCGTGAAGAGGGTGCTGGGATTTACTGTAGTGATTTCTATAGTATTGTCGAAAACAAAAAGCTTAAACGTTATCTTGCATTGATTGATAAGTTGTATAACGACGAGCTTTCGATGACAGTATATTGTAATTCACTTGAAAAGCTCGACGAGATGTCTTTATTCAAGGAAGATTCTCCA
>Ga0247610_10003088_pt1 | contig 18602 bp, 25 predicted proteins | sample 174DNAGHGhighgp2_FD_193483 | JGI IMG/M metagenome (GOLD analysis project Ga0247610, IMG submission 193483) | Sheep rumen microbial communities from Palmerston North, Manawatu-Wanganui, New Zealand - 1742 DNA GHGhigh gp2 | ecosystem: Host-associated > Mammals > Digestive system > Stomach > Rumen... | reverse complement strand
GTTTCCTTATGGGTTAATTCAACAATCATGCAATGGTAAGTTTCCAGTAAATACTTAACTGGCACTTCATGACATAATACTGGTCTCCAATCAGGAACACTCCTACCATCAGCAGTCATTGGTATCTTATCATCAACTAATGCTTTCCAATAACCATCTTCACATTTATAATCTAAATATTCCATATCTCCTAAGATAATTGCTATATCGTTTTCATTTAAATTACTCATAAACATCTACCTCTCTTCTGCAATCTTTCCCTACGCTGTTCCAACAACACAGTACAATAACCAACATCAGTAGCAACCTCACTATAATCAACATCCAAGAAATCCTCCAGGACATCCAACTCATTAACCACAGTAGTCAAACGTGCCACAAACCTTTTCAACTTACGAAACTCCACATCTTCACTCATCACATACCAACTCCACTTTCAAAGAATACATCTTGTCATCAACCAATCCTTTACAGATAGCACCTTTACACTCACGATCAAGTAACATATCCGCTACTTCCTGCAAAGTCAGTTTAGTGAAATCCGCACTACTAATCTCCATCACTCATCACCTTTTGTGTTTTATTCTTGGCATGTTTCTTCTGCCTTGTTTTATTAACTCCCATTTTCTTTCCTGTAATTGTCTTCTTTCTTCACGTTCTTTTGCCGGCAAAAAAGGATATAACCCTTCAATATGGTTAATCTCTGCAAGTCTTGCTTCGAGTTTCTGCACCTCTCCACCATCATGCCAACAGTACCAAGGATGGTTACAAGCAGTATAATCTTTCCCGTATTGCCCTCTTATTTCACGGTCTTTGCAGTTGTTACAGTAATCAACATAAAACAGGTCTTTCAGCTTTTCCTTTTTGTCTTCTTTTCGTTGTTTTATCTGTTCCTGTAAGTTCACCATAAATCATCACCTTTTGAAAATACTAAAAATACCATAAATACTAAAAATACTAAAGATACTAAAAATACTATGAATACTTTCGAATACTTTTTGAGAGGGTATTTTCAAATCGGATGGAAACAATCCCAAACACATAAACAAGGATTATCCTCATTTTTTGAATTTTTGATTTTCTAAAAATACCCGATTTTCCAAGGTAAGCGTGGGCAACCTTTCATGTTGTTTTGAAAATGTCAAAGTATTCGTAGTATTTATGGTATTCGTAGTATTTTTGGTATTCGAAACTATAACCAAACTGGCTTATCCACCTCTTCATCAAAGTTCATAATGTCCAATCCTTCAACATATTTGTCTTTACGGACAAATTCTGCTATCTCTTCGCCTAATTCATACTCTATGTTCTTATATGTCAAGTGGGAAATGTTCCGTAGGTCATCATTGATGGAAACTGTGTCACTGTCAGATAAGTCATAGATGTTAGACTTACCGACACGATCAACAACCTTCAGGAACCCTTTGTCATGCAGTTCATAGAAGTACTTTTTAACGCTGCCTTTACTCAAACCTAAACTCTGTAATGTAAAGTATTCTGTAGTTGTGATTCCTGCTTCAAGGACTTCACGTTCACCATTATTAATCCATTCATCTCGATGTGTTCTGTAATCATTTAATACATCAACGGCTTTAGGAGATACATTCGCAGAGATACTCTCTTGATATGGTTTAAGCAAACTCATAAATAATTGCACATCTGCAATAGTTGTGAGTATAACCTTATTGCCCTCTATCTCAATCACATCATGATTGTAATAATTCAATGCAGTAATGGTTTTAAGCAATCCGTTGAATTTAGGGAAGTCCCTTTTGTAGAAGTTGGATTGCTTCAGGAAATCAATAACAATGTTGACATGAGGATTAATAATATCAACATCATCCATAACTTCCTTAAGATGCAATACCATGAATGGAACGAGTTCCAATTCTTTTTTATAATGCTCCATTTTCCTATAGGTTTTACCATGTTTAAACTCCAATGCGGAATTCCTACGATTAAAAATAAACTGATTATCCATTCTTGGAGTAATAAATATGGACCTTGACATTTCCTGTTCATCAAAATCATGATTCGGAACAGTAGTATATGTCAAACAAGGTTTACCTACAAGTTTCAAATCCTCAACAGTCCAACCCCCCTCACCATCAGGAATACTTAACGGCTTGTTAAGGAAACCATCAGATTGTAATTCTTTCATGAGGTTTTTGGACTCCTGCATAAAGTCATGGTCATTTGCACCCCCCATATCGCCGTAATTGACAATCTTTCCATCATAGAAATACTTGTCTTTCTTAGCACGGTTGAATAATGCTGCTTCAGTGATTTTCTTTTCATTAACAACATAATCCCTTGGAATCATATTCAATGCAGATTCTTGAATATGGGTTTTACCACTTCCAGCTTCACCCAACGGGATTAAAGAAATAGGATTATTGATAATGATTTGGCCTGCAAATACTGTCCATGCATAGACTATATTCAATCTTTCACCAGCAGTTACCCAATCCACAAGACTACCAACATAAGGTAGTATTTGTTCTTTGGATTCGAGTTTTGCTTTGGCCAAATCCATCATGTCTTGATGTTTCTGCTTTTGCTCTTCGATTTCATTATTATGTTTCTCTTCAAGTTCAAGCAGTAATGTTTCATAGATTAACTGAAGTAACTCTTTAACTTCAGATACTTTCTTATTCAGATTTTGTGGTTTGAATTCACGGTTTGGATCTATACTGTTTTTGATTTGTGCAGCTATATTACATTGATTGGTTAAGGTTGCTGGAGCACCGTTACGGTACTCCCCAATCTTATTACCTTGTTTGTTTTTGAAGATGTACAATACTTCACTTTGTTTTGAAGTTAGTACTACTTCTACGGTGTCGCCATTTGGTAATGTAGCCACGTTATCCATAGTCTACTCCATGTTTACTATAATCCAGCTGTTGTAGTCGGAGTCTTCGCTTCCTTCAGTGATTTTGACACTGATTCTTTTTCTTTGGTCTACGAACTTGGCAAAGTTTATGATGTTGACTTTCTTGAAATTGTTGACTTCTTCACCATTGGCATCGACTACGTTGGTTTCATCTTTCCAACGAAGCACTCCATATATGAAGTCAAAGCAGGTACGGTAGAAGTCAAAGCTTTTCCTGATGTTGGTGACGTATCCTTTCTTGTCTGGTTTTGGGAGGTTGATGTATAAGTCAACATATTCTTCACCAGTTTCATCAAGGATTCTGACACGGAGACTGTCGTATTTTTTGTCTTTGTTTTCAAAGTGTGTTAATTCAGGTACTCCTTGAATAGTATCGTCGACATCGAAATCGTACATTCCATATTTTTCCCAGTCATGTACATCTTGGTAGTCTTTTCCACTGATTGTGGTAAAGGTTCTTTCTTCTTCGTATTCTGCTTCAAATTCTAAATCATCGAATGATACTTGTTCGTTGGTTGTTTCTGATTTTAAACTCATGATATTAACTCCTTGTTTTGTAAAAATGATTGCAGGGGACATTAGTTATTCCCCTTTAAATTAATTGTCCTTGTTTATCATATTTTATGCTCAAATGCTCCCATTGAGAGTATAAGTGTTCGAACATACCTAACTCAACCCCTGCACAGACATAACAACAAGAAGTATATTTCATACCTACTTTCCTTGCAATATCCCTAAGTGTAGGGTAATTTTTCTCATCAGGGATTAACTCTTTCAAATCTAATAAAGTGTACATATCATATGCTTTGCAAATCCCTTTTTCTTTAATGAGAACACCATTAGGTTTAACTTCAATGATTCCTTTTGGAATCTGTTTAATGATTGATGGAGAATATTGTCTATATGTAACTGGCATGTCATCAATAGAAGTTTCTAAAACTTCTTCGTCTATAACAGGTCTATAGACTGTTCCATTCCAATTTTCAACAAACTCATTGATTTCTTCAATGCTTTCAAGTATAATCTTCATAAATTCACCCCATAAAATTGAAGTGAGGGATTTATTTCCCTCTGAATCCTTGCATGTCTTCAGCATAAGTTGCTTCAAACCCTGCCATCTTAACAATCCATGATAATGCCATACGGTAGGCTTTACCTAATGCTCTGGTCTGTGCCATACTTGCCATGCTGAAGAATTTCTTTTGGAAATCGTCACGAGTGCAATAGGCTTCAGCAGTGGAGAGGACTGTACCTCCTACGATTTTACCATCATCGATTACTGGATTCTGATACAAGGTTGCCCTTGCCTTGAATCCGATTGTACGGCCTTTATCGTTTTTCATTTCTTCAACAATCTTGGTATCTGGTACGATACCTAACATTGTTCCGAGTACTTCCCAACCTTCAACGGTCACATATTCAGCTTCAGGTTGTTTAGGATTCAAACCAGTAACCACCAACCCTTGTGATACTACGAGGTCTTTAAGGCAGTTTGCAACATTAGTCGCAACACCAATCTTTGTACTCATTGGTATGCTTGGGTCAAGGATTGCAGTGTCAGGTAAAGACTGTGATTGTACTTCGACAATGTCAGTCACTTGTTCTTGATCGTCTTCATCCACTCCAGGTACTGGGAATGGTAATTCTTCTTCCACTATTTCCGCTTTGATAGTGTCTTGTTTACTTTTTAATGCCATCTATATCATCTCTTCTTCTAAATATTCTAGTTCTTCTGCCCTTACTAATGGAGTTTCTGATGGGCATACTTGGATACAGTAGTATTCAAGGTTTCCATTAGACAAATCCGCAAGGAGTAGGATGTCTCCTGCTCTTGCTTTGACTGGCTCTTTATTGTGAGCCACGTTTAACATTAAAGCCACATCTTCATAACCTACGCAGGAGTAAGCATCTAGGATTAGTGCTTGGAATTCCTCTTCGGTTAATGTGTGCCATCTCAAATCGAAGTCTGATTCGAGGAACATTTTTGGGCTTAATGTGCTGATAATGAATTTCATAAGTTTAATCCTCCTTATTATTGGGAAAGGAGCATACCATTGGGTAAAATTATTTAGGGAAACGTGTATAAACGTAGGAATTAGTTTAAGTGTAGTATGCTCCTATTGTCATGGTTAAATGACCGTTAATTTTCAACCTCAAATTCTTCCCATTCTAATCCTTTTGCAAGGACTTTGTTTTTTAATCGTTCTAAACTAACTGATGAGATGTTCCTCCGCCTTTTACCTTCGTAATATTGATATTGGAACATAAATCCTTGTTTGCAAGTAGGGTCTGGTTTTTTAGATACTCTAAAGTAACCTATAGTATTCCTTGCTTTACTCGCATTCTTACAATGAGATAACTCATGCGCACTTCCACAATTATGGAGTTTGTCATGTTCGGATTTTCTCATTAATTGTAAGTTTAAGATACAATTGTTGAGTTTATCTCCATCTTTATGATGAACAACAAATCCCTCAGGGACTTCACAACCATAGAAATCTTCCCACATTAACCTATGGAGCAATTTATCACGATTGCCTTCTTTTCTACTTCTAATTTTGTAGTATCCCTGTGGGTGGATTGTAACACTTCCAAATTTGGTTTTCATAAACTCCCTCCGTTAATAAAGTTTCTCATTCCACCGCTTTCGACGGCTGAAATTCCGCAGATTGCGAAGCACAATATTATGAATAGTACTACTCCCATTATTAGAAATAATGCAAGGAGTAAAGGGGCATGAGCATAGGCCCATGCTTCAATCTTATCGAATATATGATTTACAGGAGAAACGTTATTCTCTTTCTTGTGTAGTCTTGCAGGTTGATTGTTCATTGTAAATCGCCTCCAATGATAGCATTGTAATCTATTGCTGTCCATTCGCCACTGACTTGTGATTTGATAACTTTCAAATAGTCACCTTGATTGATAAGGTATTTGATGTCATGTTTCACAGTTACAGGAAAGCTTTTGCCAGTCTTGTTGCTTCTGACTAAGGCAGTGCCGTTTTTGTAGTTAACATTGAGTGCTTTCAACCAACTCATAAGTCATCACCACAGTCATATTCGCAGCCATCACACTGATGATCATATGGACATTCGAAGTTTTCCCAACTGGAATAGTCAAGGTCACTTGGTGTGTCGTAGACTGAATGGAAGTTCATTCGGAATCACCTTCGAGTATTGCTTTCATTTCAAGTGCGTATTCTTTGTAGAGTACGAGTTTGTTGTACTCGGCTGCACTGATGGTGACTGTACCTTGGTCTTTGTTAAAAATAGTTTGAGAGGATTTCATTAGAAGTCCTCCGCAGTGTAGGGTATGTAAGCATTTTCTGCTTTTTCGATTGCAATTTCTTCTGGAGTCATTGTTCCGACTCCGAGGCTTCTTGCGAATGCGTGACCGTCTGCTTCGAGTGATTCACTGCTGCAGTATGTGTTGCCGAATTCGAACATTGACATTTGTTTGATGTCTTGGAGTTCTTTGTTTAAGCGGTTTGCTTTGTCACAGAGTTGGTTGCGTTCGAGTGTGGTTTTGCTCAAATTCAATTTAAGGGCTTTGATAAAACGAGTTTGCCTTTCAACTTTCTGTGCTAGTTCTGTATTGGATTGTATGAATCCTTCGAGTTCTTTTTGGCTGTAGTAGTCGCCATTTATTAAAAATAATTTATCTTTGTTATCTATCATCTATTTCACCTTGTAGGTTTTGATGAAGCATTGTAATCTGGGAAATTACATGTGCTTCAATTTAATATTGGTTGCCGTAGTATATAAATGTAACTACAATAGTTACCATAACTATAATAGCAACGATATACAAATATAACATCATGAAATACACTAGTAAAGTAAATTATGCAAATAAGAATAACACTACATTAAAAACTGTTATCCCTTCTGAAATAGCAGAAACTATTGGAATTTCTGCAAATGATACTTTGAAATGGACAATAAAAGAAGATAACACTATAATAGTAGAGAAACTAATATTATAAATGTCATCTTATAACTCTTTTTATACTGAACCATTTTCCAAAAAAACAAGTAAATAATCGTTGATAGTTCTCACTATGTTTAAAAACTTCCTATTTCTTCTAGGACTATTTTAGATAAACTTAAATAGCATTTCAAACATAAATATCTATTGGTTATAACAATCATTTTATCCTTGTAGGTAACTTGTTTTTTAATAACCAGTGAAGTAAGATAGAGAGGTGCTGGGAACACCAATGACCTATCCTCATTTCACAAATGTTACAATATCATTTCTGTTTTTTGTGTTATATTAAACTTTGTTTTACAATAGATTTGTAAAGTGCTTTTATCTGTTCTACTTTGTCTGATGGAACATGTACTTCTAACTCTTCACAGTACCATTTTAATTTTTTGTTTTCCTCTCGCAACTCTTCTATTATTTTTTCTTTTTCGTTTAGGAGTCTGGCTATGTCTTCTCTTGTTTTGGGAGTATCCCATTTGAGGTCTCCAATTAGTTTGCAATTGTTTTCCATTATTATGTCATCATCAGTCTTAGAATGGATAACTGAATATCGTTTGTTTGTCATTCGTATCACCACATTTGTTATGTTTATTTGTATCTTTCACATATAATATAAGCAGTATGATAGAGAGCATTTGGTCAGTAATAATCAAAGAGTATGATCATAAAAAAAAATGTGAAAAAAAATAGAGCAGTGTTACATTAAGTAACACTTTTTTATTCTTTGTAATATTCTTTAATTAATTCATCTAATTTTTCGTCAAGGTAATTCAGAAATTTTATATCCTCTGTTTCTACATGTATTGTGAATGGTGGGGTCAATATCTTTTTTGATTCTTTTGTTAGTTCGTATTCTGTCATAATACTTCCTCGTTGTTTATTGGTAATCTGTGAATCTTACACCATCTCCAATTATCCTGACGGGACTTCCTTTTGAGATGGTAGTATAAACACATTCGCCATCATAGTATAATTGGAATTCTTTGTCGCCATGTCCTTTTTCAATCAATCCAGTTAGTATTTCATGTAACTCTTTTATTGTTAATTGGTCAGTCATTTTTTTCACCTCAATTATTATGTTTATTTGTATCTTTCACTTATAATATAAGATGTTCCCTAGCATTTGGGCAGTAATGCCATCTACATTTTTTCTAATTTTTCAAGTCTTTCAAGGATACTGTTTAGTTTTTCTTCCTTGTCTTTGTAGAAACTGTTCTCCTCTTTCAGGACTTCAACTTCGGATTTGTATTTGTTGACATCTTCAATGACAAGGTAGGGTAGTGCTTTGATGTATTCTTCTTTCAAGGATTCTGGATTGATACGGATATACGATTCATGTGCTACTCCACTGACTTTCCTACCTTGCAACAAATTAATATGTTCGGTTGACATTCCACTTTCGGCGAGTTGGGTCGCATTGTACCGCCTCAACATATGCGGAGTCAGTCTATTGTAACCATTCGGTTGTTTACCTAATTGGAAATAATCATTTAACCTTTCAAATACTGTATTAATGTATCGTTCGTGTATTTTAAACAATGGCCTTTGCCTTGTCAGTATTTCGGTTCGTGTCAATAGGTATGAATTGATTGATTTAACTGCTTCGTGACTGCAGAATGTGAAATAAGATTGGTCGGTCTTTTGCCGTTTCAAGTGGAATGTTGGTATGATGTCCTGGTCTTGCATTTCCTTGATGGCATACTTGACACTTTCGTGATGATCATGATAGTCACTGGTTGCTTCCAGGTAATCGTTAATTGTTAGGTTGAGTACATCTATTCTTGACAAGCCACTACTGCTCATGAATAGGATTAGGCTTCTGACTAATGGTGTTGATATAGTTAGGCATTCACTTAGTATTGCTCTGTCTGGTAGGTCACTGTAGTTGATTGGTGGTGTTCGTTTCAATCCCTTGGTACTGTAGTAGGGCAGTGTTGGTATGGTTATTTCGAAGTGTCTGTATATGGTGAGTATTGCGGTTAAGTATAATTGTGCAGTGCTTACATTGTAGTTATTGTATACCCATTCTCTGTATTCGAGTAGCCATTTCCTTGTCTGTGTGTTTTTCCAACGAATATTATTGTATTCTTCATCATCGGCAATGTCTAGTAGTTCTTGGATAGTGTGGTTGGTTAGGGTTTCGTAGTATCTGCAGCTTCTTGCGTATATGGTTTGGGTTGATGGACTGCAGTTTCGTTCGGTGAAAAATTGTTCTAGTATCATAGTGTTATCTCTCATCTTTATCACATCTGTCATTTATGGGAGAGCATTTGGATACTATTAGTAAGGTGATATTATTCTTACTTGTTATAATTATCAATTGGATTTAATAACATCTACTTTTAATATCCGTTACTCTCTTGTTTAAAGATTGGATGTTATCCTTGTTAAATGTAGATGTTACTGTCAATATGATAAGGTTTTGATTGAAAAAAAAATACCGGCCAACTATACGAAAATATCGTACGGTTGACCGGTTAGTGAATTACCATATGGTTCTGCTCAACAACACATATGTGGAATATTTGGATAAAATAAAATTTTGATTTAATCAAACAAGGAAATTGTTTATAAGTTTTTTACATCCGTGTTTTTCACATTCTCTGCTACTCATCAGATGGTCCAAGTGTGTTGTGTCATTGCAGAACTTATGGATCTATTCGAGTGATTTGATTTGGCGTTGCAGTTCAAGGTATTCGTCTTTGAATTCTGGGTACTGTGCTAGTTTACTGGCTTTCCTTTTCAGGTTTTTAAGATGGATTGCTTTGCGGAATTCAATGTCCTCAGTAGTCAATACATTCCTCATAATATCCCAACCCTATAATAATAGATTGCTCTTCCATTGGTTGCATTATCGAGTATTGATGGTTTGCATTTTTTGATTCCCTTGGTAGGGTCTGCGATTTTGTATAATCCATCATTAGTCATTCCGTAAATCAAGATGTAATGACCGTAATCACCAATGTAACCTAAGCATGTTGCTGGTTTGGTTTGTATATGTGCGATTACTGGTTCAGCTTTGTTTAATGCTGATTTCACAGCGGTTTTATTCCTTGATATTTTGGTTAGTTTGTAACCTAGTTTCTTAGCACCACTAATCAGCATGTCCGGCGAAGTACCACTACCGATGACTGTTCCACATGCAGTGGCACATTTCTTCTCACCCTTGTAACCGAATAACATTTGAATAGCCATAGACAATGAAGTCGGACCACAAGTATAACCATTGTCCTGGTAGTTCATGACTAATGGATTATTTGCAGTACTGTTCAATGTCACATAATTTGGGCGTCTGCCGTTTTTCATTATGAAAATGTTCTGTGCCTCGAATAATCCCATATACTGAGCCTTTGATAGTTTATGGACTTTTTTATCCATATCCACCATACTAACATATGATTTGTACCCTTTACCGTTCTTAATGTTTTTACGGAGGGTTTTTGCGGTTGCAGTCATTTCTTCTTTACTGAATTTTACCATGCATTACACCTCTTTAATATGTCTTCTTTTTCCTCGTCTAATTTCTGTATTTGAACTTGTATCAAGTCCTTGCCTAAATCCGTGTTTTCTTCTCTTAGTTTCATTTCATAGAATGCTCGGAACTCTGTTATTTCTCGTAGTCTTTGCTCATCAAGATTCATATAAAATCCTCACTTTCTTCTGTATCTAAATAACAAGATTGAGTTGAAAGCAAGTAACAACACTTGCTTTCATCTTTACTGCAATGTCCTCTATTCGGACATCCTTTATGCACATCAACTTCTTTTTTCATTTAAAAAACACCTTTAAAATGGTAAAGTGTTTGGTCCAGTATACTTGGTTTGTGTTCCAGGAGGATTTCCCCAACCGGTAAGATGATGACCCCATGGACTGTCTTTCACTGGATCAACATAAACCCATTTCTTACTGGATTTGTGAACGAGTTTTGCAAACATATGACCAACATTCTTTTTGCTGTTACAGCATACATGGACATAGTACATGTCGATGTATTCAAGGCATCCAGCAGCGTCCATCATTTGTAGCATTAGTCTTGTTTGACTGCAGCAGTTTCCTCCTTTTGTGGAGAGTACTGTTTTTGGTTGGCGTGTGAATCCTTCTGAATAGGCATAGTCGATATAGGTGCCCATCCATTTTGCGATTTCTTTTGCTGCAGCCCATCCTTTTTTGTTTCCTACGATTTTTAGTGCTTGTTTCTTGACTGTTGCATTGATACCGGATGAGACGTAGCTTCTTGTTCTTTTGTTTTCGACGCTTTTTTGTTTGACTTTGATTTTTTTGGTTCCGTAGACGAGTTTTCCTTTGATGAGTTTGTTTTTCTCGGTTGTACTGGATTTGACTGGTTTTTTAATCATTGTCAGTCTGGTACTGTGTCCAATGTTCTTTTCAAGTCCGGTTACTCCATCATAGTCTGCATCACAATGATGGCAAGTGATTTCTCCTTCTGGTACTTCTTTTTTGTTACCGGAGTGTCCATGGTTTGTGATACAACCGTTTTTCTTACCGTCATCGTATCTTAAAGCAGCTTTTCCACAATGAGGGCATTTGTTCTTGAATATTGTCTTATAATTTGTATTGTAGTTTACATTGTATTTTTTAGCGTCACTTTTACTTGCGGATGGTCGGGCGATTGCGATTACTTGTTTCTTGTCAGGAGAAACACCGCATTTGGTCCAGTAGGTTTTCTTTGTCACAGTCTTATACTTGTTTGAACTTGAATTACTACTGGATTGGCTTTTACTTGCTCTTTCTGGGGTATCAACGGTTTCAAGTGTACCGTAGACATTCACATCAATACTGGATGTGGCGTCAAGGTATTCCTCATCGCCTCCGTATTGGATGCTGATTTCATAGTTTCCAGGGTTCAAGTTCAAAGAAACATAAGCGTAACCGTAGGCATTGGTTTTCTTGGTGTAGACTTTCTTGACGTTGTTGCTTTCATCAAAGATTGTGATTGTTAATAGTTTGTTGGCAGGGTATTGTACTGCCCATTCATCATAGGAGGGGTCGGTTGTGTCGCTGATGTAATCCACATTCTCCAATCGCATACTTAATGTTGGTTTTGTTGGATACGGATAACTCATGTTCTCAGCATGGATTACTGTTTCATACTGAAGACTCTTGACCGTGTTGACTGTATAGTTACTGATTTCAATAGTGTTCTTTGCCACATCATGAGCCTCTTTAGTGGTCTTGACCACTCTTGCAGTTAGTAATTCTTGACTGTCCGGTATCTTCACATATACCAAGTCATGCAAATCATAGTTATTGTATTCATGGCCTCGTAGATTTGCAACATCCACTTCAATATTCACTAATGGATATTGTTTGTCTTTGAGTTTCATGCAGACATCGTTGAAGATACTGTACACATTCTCATCACTGGTCTCGACAGTTCCGGTCTTGTTGTGAACTTCAACTCCACGTTCAGACCTGGTGTCCGGCCTCATTCTTACGGACAAGTATTGAATATCATTGTCCTTTGAGGTTTCTACGAACATTTCACCGGCATGTTTAGTGAATGGGGCTTTCCAATAAGCAATGCCCTTGTAGAATTCAAAGGTCTTGTCAGTGGCATTAGTACTGCTTGTATTGTCTTTTGGATTGTATGGCCTTACAAAGTAGTTGCTGGATTTACTGTATGTTCCGCAAGCGGAAGTTGCACCGGCTAATGTACCTGCAGATGAACTGACATTGACTTTCTGCACTATCATTGGGATTATGTCGCCTTTGTTCACGGATAGGTTTAACCAGTCATTGATTAGACTATCCATTTGGGAACGTGTTAATCCATCACTCCCTTCTGCAGAGGTTAGGATTGGACTGATTGCCTTGTAAGTGTCTGATTCATCAACCTCATAAGTAATGTTCTCGAGATTGAAACCGAAATCAAGGATTTCCTCATGCACATAACCGACCTGTGAATTGATTTTAGTATGGAACAATACCTTGCCTGTTGTAGTATTGTAGAATTCAAACCAACTGTCATCAGGCAAGACAAATTCAATCTGATGGTCAACATCACGGCTAATAGTGATTAAACCTTCACCGTCAGGTTCAACCCTATTCTCACCGGAAGCAACTGCATAGGATAACTCGCCAACATCAACACCTAATACATTATGGTCTTTGTAGATACTGATTACTGCGATTTGGCCTTCATCGACTAATCCGACATCTTCAGCATTCCATTGCAGGTCTTCACTGATTAATTCACCGTTGGCATCTACGAATCTGAACACTATTTCCGATGGATCTATATTCTCGACTGGTGTGTTTTCTGGGAATGTTACGATGTCATCTTCTTCTTCCACGTCTTCGTATGTGTCATCTGTGAGGTTGTTGTTTTCATCATAGATGTGTGTGATTTCATCGTAGGTTCTGAATTCGTATTCGAGGTTGAATTCCCAGTTTTTACTGACGTTGATTGGATTTAGGAAGTCTAGGTAACGATGTATTGTGTTGTCGTGTAAGTCTTTTTCATATCTTGTTACGAAGACATTACCTGTTTCTTCTTCTACTTGTCGGAGCAGGTTCATACGAGTCATTGTTCCGGTTAGACTGATTTTTTGGGCGTATTCACTTATGCAGTCTTGCACGACTCCGATGTTATAGTAGGCTCCGAACCAGTAGTTGATAGCATTCCAGTCAACGGTTACTTCTTGTTTGCCGTTGGTGGTGGATACATTGAATCCTTTGGCTGTTGTTAGTTCTGTTTGACTGAATACTGGTGCATAGTTCAGTTCAACGAGTACTTCTTCTAATTCGACTTCTATACTGTTTTCTTGGTAAATATCCTCTTTAACACTGGTATTGATAACATATAGGCAGTCTTGTAGGTTACTGTCGCCTTGTATCCATACTTTGTTACCTATTCGGAATAATTGTTTGTCTTCTTGTAGGTTGATGAATTTGTAGTTGAGTTTGAGGGTTCGTAGACCCTCAACCTCGATTGTTTCTTCTAGTTCGCATCTTTCAGGGAGTAGGTTTGCTTGGAATTCTTCTTCCTGATTTAATATTACTATACTTAATGTCATGTTTTATCACCAGCGTTCCGTATATGTTACTGTCCTGATGTAGCAATTTGTACCAGTGAAGACATATGCTCCTTGGAGAACTATCCAATCACTATTGAAGTCTACGTAGTTTGTTATGTCGGTTCTTTCGGTACTGTCCTCATCGGATTGCAGGTAGCATCGTCTGCTTGCTGTGTCGATGACTATGATTTCATCGGTTGTGTTTTCTGGGTAGTGGATTGTGAATTTCTGTCCACTATTCTGTTCGGTGACTTCGATTTCTGTACCGGTTGGTTTGATACTGATTATTGGATTAACCTTTGCCAATCCTTGCACATTACCAGTAGTGTTTGTAGTGGTGCTTTGTGTCTTGTAACTTGTACCTGATGGTACTGTTAGTTTGGCTTTGATATTGTAACTGCTTATTTCGATTGGATTGTCGAAAGTGTCCTCTATGATGTAGTCGAAGTATACATCTGGCATGAAGCTGAACCTTATCTGTTTTGGTATTGGACGATTATATTCGTCTCTTTCGTTGATGAGTAATTGTGTGACTTGCCTTAGGCTATCGGTGGCTTCTTGTAGGTTGCAGTTGTCACCGATTTCGAATTCGATTGTGATTTCCTTTTCCCTGATGTTTTGGCGGTATGGGTCGTTTATGTCTGTTCCGTCTACGTCGAGGAATTTTGTATCTGTTTTTAAACCGGCGGGTATGTCTATGTCTTGTATGAATGCTCCGTAGTATCGTATGTCTTCTCCGTTGATGTAGCAGTAGTCTTTTTGGTCGTTGATTTGTTCTATGTAGAAGATGATTTGAGCGTTTCCGGATACGATTGTGGTTTCGGTGTTTGTGAGTATGTTTTGTTTTGTTAGGATTATTTCCCAGTCTTTGAGGTTGATTAGGTCAAGGGTTGTGAAGTTCCATAGGTCACCTATTCCACCGATCGTGAGGTTGTTGTCTTCGTCGAGCATTTCATCTTCAAGGATTACACTTCGTTCTCCGATTGTTCCGGTTGGGCTTTTTAATTGAGCGGAGATTACGCAGTCACTGTAATCGTCGATTGTTAGGGTTACTGCTATTCCTCGGATTGCCATTTCGGTATTGGTTCCGTAGTCTTCCTCGAGGTCAAGGTCGTAGATTACGATTGGAGTACTGGTTCCCATTGTTGGCATTACGGTGGTTGCGGTGTCTCCATCGTGGTTTATTGTGTTTTCGATTGGTTGTGGATAGTTCCCGTTGGTTTCTCGGTTTTTGTAGACATCTGTTTCTATGATACATGGTTCATTATAGGTTACGGTATTGTTGTATGGGTCTCCTTCGGGATAATCACCAGTAATCAAAATGTAGAGAGGATAATCCTCTTCATATGTGAAGTCTGTTGTGACATTATTGGTAGTGTTTAAACCTGCTACGGCACTACTCCAATATTCAGCATTCTTGAAGATTTGTTCATTGGTTAATGCAGTGTAATCGGTGGTGTCGTGGATTACTTCCTCTGTTTTGTTTTCTTCTGCATTGAAGTTGATATTGTAGGTTTTTGTGTAGTCCTCGATTTCCACAGTGTAACTGGTAGTATTTGATGTGTTTTTTGTGGCTACTGCAATGAAACTATTACTACTGATTGGGATTGTCTTTGTTTCCTCGTTAGTGAATGTGTAATCGGTTTCATCAATGGTTAATATGAGGTCACTTGCAGTAATATCGATACTGTTATGTGTTTCTGTATCAATACTGATTGGAATATTGATTGTTGTATTGGTGGTTTCCTCAACAGCCCAATAATCAAGTGTCCTTGTCACATTCTCTTCAATAGGATTGTTGAATACTCCAAGACGGAAGTTCTTGTACCAATCACGGACATAGGACTCTTCCGTGTTGAGTTTCATATCTGATTGGACTGTGTATGGGTAACCGTCACCTAAACGGTTTAATTCTTCCTCATTAGGTTGGAGAATACTCATGCAAGGCACAGTTAAATCAGATTCAGATGGAATAACATTATAATAATTAGTATACAACCATTCGGCACTGCCATCTTCAATATAATCTAAAGTTTCATCATAATTCGGGGTAGATGAATGTGTTTTAAATCCTGCAACAAGAACAACATATAATCCAGTCTCTAAAAACTTACAAAAGTATTGAGCAGTAATATCAGTATAAAAAGATTTACCACGATAATGTATTCCATCACGAGTACTGTATAAATCACAATAATGAAGATAATCAGCACTTTCTCTTCTTTCAATCACTTGTGCCTCTGTACTTTTACCTAACAATTGCACTTCTTGAGTTGGGGACACTGGGAAAATATGAATTATCTTATCATAATAATTGGAGTCTTCATTGTAAGTTATCGGTATTTCAGTGTTTACATTAACTGTTTCCCATTCAAAAGACACTCCTTGAGAATCATCAATTACAGCAGGTGTAAGTTCTGCTTCTTCACTTGTACTGTCTGGTGTTGCTTCTACTACATTAACAGTCAATGTACCAGTAGCACCAGTCAGTTCTTCAACGGCTTCAAAAGTAGACGATACCGGCAATGCCCCATTAACATTCACATCAAACGACATGCCCACGGCAAGACTACCAACCTTACTACTAAACTTAGGCTTCCACAAATAAGTACGATTATTAACCTTAACCCAACTATTACTAAACGCAGCAACATCAGTCAACGTGAACCCAGCAGGAGTAGTCACCGTAATCGTAGGAGTATAATCCGTTAAATTCTTATTACTACATTTCAAAGTAACATTAGCTTTACCACCTTGTTCAGGTTGTCTTGGATTGCAACTATATGCGAGTGTGAATGATGGTGTTTTATAGTTAACAGTGATACGGACGAAACTTATACGGAGGTATCCACTGTTCTTATTGGCATTTGCAGGATAATTGATTTTTACACCGAAATCTTTACTGTTCAACTTTGCACTACTGAAATCAGTGGATTTCTTCGGAGTAAAAGTCAATGAACGAGTAGTCATTGTCTTATTCGGTGCCTTACCCTTAACACTATAACCGGAGACACCAATTAATGAGATTGTTGGTGCATTAATAGACGGATACTTGCTGTTATAAGGTTGCAAATCATGCCTGTACTCCACCTTGACACTGGTAACCCTTGCACCAGTTGGTAGGTTCAACTTGAAATTAGTACAGGATACTGTGGAGGGTCGGTTCGGTGAATCCGATTTCCCTTTTATTAGTTTTGTTATGGCATGTTTGCCACTGGCATTATTCTTAATATTAGCAAGACTGTCGAAGGTGGCGTATTTTCCACCGGTGGTTTGTGTGACAGTCTGTGGGTAACTTATTGTTGACATTTTTGGGTTTTCACCTCATTTAAAATTAATTTTTTTCATTAAAATTTTATCGTGTGTGTTTTTGGATCTATTCATTCTATTTTTGTGGGGATTGTATGTTTGTATCAGAAAGATGCAGTATTTCAGATATTTACTGGTACTCAAATGATGGTACAAAATGTAGTGGAACTTACTCTACTGGTACAGATGGAAATTATCATTACATTACAAGCATTGGAACTGACTTATTATTCCCAACTGTTCCAACTGGTGATTTTGAATTGAGTATGAAAGCATACAGACCAACTACTGCATCACAAGAAAGAGCATTGCTCCTTGAATTTGGAGCAAGTAAATCAGACACTCTCTTATGTGGTTGGGACGGTACTGCATCTTCTTCAACTGTAAGGAATGTGAGGATTTATCGCCGAAGTGGAACAAGTAATACAAGTGTACAGAACAATACTAATCCTGATTACAATAATGGGGAATGGACTGACTTCAAATTAAGATTTGAAAATGGTACAGTTACATTAACCATCGGTGGAACATCTGTAAGTACATCAAGGAGTAGTGTGTCAAGAATTGGTAACTATGACAGTTCGACCAGTAGATTATCTGAAATGCAAATCAGAACATTATAATGGTTTAAATTTAATATTCTTATAATACTGTGTTCTTCCACGATTGATGAAGTAGCCAACTCTGAAACTTGCTTTATGACTAATGGTCTTGGATTCGATTAATTCATCATTAATATATACGGAGGTTACTCCATTTTCTCTTTTAACTGTGAATTTATCACCAATTTGAACTGTATGTGTTTTCTTGGTTTGAGAACCCATATAAGAGTATACATAGTTTTCACCATACCCTTGACCACCATAGAATGAGTTATCGTTCCATATTATTGATAATACTTGCTCACTACTTCCTTTATATGCTACTTCGTTCGCAAATATCCAATTATCTGAATCAGTTAATGTATGGTTGAGATAAACGATTTTCTCTTCACTTGCACTGGTTGTAGCAGTAATATAATCTCCATTACTACTGAATGTAGTATTTGATGGAATAGTGAAAGCATTAGTATTCAAACCATAGAAGAAACAATCTTCAATACTGCATATTTCTGATACTAATGTACCGTCACTTGCAGTTAAACTAATATCTCCCTCACCAGTTGAATTGTAGGTTTTTGTTGCTACACCATTACTGTCAGTCTGTGCAGTTCCCAAACTTGTACTACCCTTGAAGAATTCCACCGTTACACCAGACACACTCGCTGTACTTGTACCGTCCATCAACTGAGCAGACAATACCGCACTATCAGAGTCATGATAAGACAATACACTCTTATCAGATGTTAAAGTGATACCATCATACGATGGAGC
>Ga0247610_10003087_pt1 | contig 18605 bp, 15 predicted proteins | sample 174DNAGHGhighgp2_FD_193483 | JGI IMG/M metagenome (GOLD analysis project Ga0247610, IMG submission 193483) | Sheep rumen microbial communities from Palmerston North, Manawatu-Wanganui, New Zealand - 1742 DNA GHGhigh gp2 | ecosystem: Host-associated > Mammals > Digestive system > Stomach > Rumen... | reverse complement strand
CCCATGGTACCATAGACGTAGATGTTGCCCTCATCGTCAAAGGCGGTATTGGTGATTTCATTATAATAGTCGCCGAAAGAGCCATCACCTCCGCTCCAGTAATGCGCCCACTTCCACTCGCCTTGGGCGGAGGCGGAGAGGGTGACGAAAAGGGTGGCGAGGGTGGCCACGAAAAGGGATAGTTGGTTTTTCATATTGTTGGGGTTTAATGGGTTAGCAGTTAGTAGTTAGCAGTTGGCCGGTAGGGACAAGAGTTCGGTAGCTTGATATATGGATACATTTCCTTCATATTAGGTATGTCGCACGAAGTGGGGATTTCGTTACATTGGAAGTGAAATTTTTTTATTTTTATTGGAATTTACTGTGAATAAGATGTTTACATTGTTTTTTGCGACAACTGTTTGGTGCTGTGTTAGTTTTACTACTGTTTCATTACTCCGAAGAAGTTGACCAGGCACTCGTCACCCCAAAACTCGGCGGCGAGGTCGAAGAGGCGTTCCGCGTTGCGGTCAATGGGTTCGTCTAACCAGTCCACCATGGAGCGGCGGATGCGCGGGTGCGGGTTCACGTACTTGCCAGGAACACGGGGCTGGCCGTAGCCCACCGCCCATTCCCTCCATATCCCGTGGATGGGAATCTTGAAACTCACGGCCTCGGGGATGCCGCCGTCGTGCTCTATCTTGTACTGTATGCTGTTGCGGAGCTTGCGCTCCACCTTGCCGCTCTTCTTGGTTATGGAGGTCTGCTGTAAATAACCACGTTAAAATACACCAAAGTGCCATTCAAAAGTATACCTTTGAGACTGCAAAAATACAAAAAGCGTGTTATAAATCATTGCTGTATCTCGAAGAGCTCAAAATGGTATACTTTTCAGTGGCAATGGCGGTATACTTTTGGATGGCTATTTACAGATATGAGAGGTCAATCCGTTCGCGAAGCAGCCCGATAGGGATTGCACAAACATCCGTCACGGTTACAACAAGATGCTTCGCATAACGGGACTTGCGTTTACGGCGGCAAAGGTACAAAATAAATTCCTAATCACTCATTTCTGATTCCTAATTGAGAGCCACCATTTTGAGAGTCTTGTGCTCAGGGATCGAGGTGAAATCAATAAGGTAGTGCCCTGCGGAGATTTACCATAGGATACGGGAAGTCCTAATGGTTGCAGGTTGTCGAAAACTGTATTTAGAAACACGTAGGTCACGCAAAAAGCAACAACTTGCATTGCACATGGCAAAAGGTATTCGATCCTTTTTCAAGTGCGAGAAAATGCTAATTGACAAAGCATTACAAGAAAAAAGAAACATACTGTGCTGATTGTCAATTACAAAACGACAGTTATTAATTCTAAAACAAATATTTTTCAATAATTCTGATAGGATAATATGTTGAAAACAAGCACATTGATAGTTTATTAACAATTAACACTTGATAACTTTCCCGAAAAAGGAGTTTAAAACGGTCGTTTTGGTTGTATCTTTGCCGTGAACTTAAAACTTAATATTATGTCAGGTATTAACAAAGTAATCCTAGTGGGTCGTTTAGGAAAGGACCCGGAAATCAGAACTTTTGAGAACGGTAGCAAGCGGGCGAGTTTCTCGTTGGCGACAACCGAGTACCGCAAGGACAAGGACGGCAACCGTGTGGAGATGACCGAGTGGCACAACATCGTGATGTGGCGCAACTTGGCGGAGCTGGCGGAGAAGTACCTCCGCAAAGGCCGGCAGATTTATGTGGAAGGCCGTCTGCGCACCCGCAACTGGGACGACGCAAACGGCGTGAAGCACTACATCACGGAAGTGGAGGCCAACACGTTCACGTTCCTGTCGCCCAAGGAGGATGGAGTGCCGACCGTGTCGCAGGTCCCGAACCAGACCGCCGCGGCCATGCCGACGCCCCCGCCGCCGCAACCCGCCCCGCCGGAACCCAAGGTGCCCGAAGAGAACTTCGCGGACGACCTGCCGTTCTGAGAGAATCAAGAAGGGGAAGGACTTGACCACCTTCCCCTTTCTTTAGCCTACGCCGTACCGGCATCATAGACAGGGCGATTCCGCCCTCGCGGAACGATGCCGAAAAATTTGTACTTTTGTGGCTCGAAATTCATTGAGCATTTTCAAGAAGAGAGAGACAAAGTATGAAGACTTTACGACAGGAATTCCTGGCTCATGTGGGACAGACCTCCCCGGAGCCCCTGCTCATCGAGGTGCAACGCGCCGAAGGGGTCTATTACTACACCCCCGAGGGCAAGCGCTACTACGACCTCGTGTCGGGCGTGTCCGTGAACAACGTGGGGCACGCGAACCCGCAGGTCACCGCCGCGGTGCAGAGACAGGCCGCCGACTACATGCACATCATGGTCTATGGCGAGATGGTCGAGCGCCCGCAGGTGCAGTACGCCACCAAGATCGCCGGGCTGCTGCCGGAACCGCTGGACAGCGTCTATTTCGTCAACTCGGGCAGCGAGGCGGTGGAAGGCGCCCTGAAACTGGCCAAGCGATACACCGGCCGCCACAAGATGATGTCGATGCACTGCGCCTACCACGGCTCCAACCACGGTTCCCTGAGCATGATGGCCTCCCCCGAGGGCGACACCTGGAAGGCCCCGTTCCAGCCGCTGCTCCCCGACGTGGAGTACCTGTGGTTCAACAGCATCGACGACCTCAGCCGCATCGACGGGCAGACCGCCTGCGTGCTGGTGGAGCCCGTGCAGGGCGAGGCCGGCGTGCGACTGCCCGAGGAGGGCTACCTGCAGGCCTTGCGCAAGCGTTGCGACGAGACCGGCACGATGCTGATATTCGATGAGATACAGACCGGCATGGGCCGCACCGGCAGCCTGTTCGCGATGCAGAAGTACGGGGTCACCCCCGACATCGTCTGCCTCGCCAAGGCCTTCGGCGGCGGCATGCCCCTGGGCGCGTTCGTGGCCGCCAAGCAGGTCATGGACTCGCTGCAGCGCAACCCCGTTTTGGGACACATCACCACCTTCGGCGGGCACCCCGTCTGCTGCGCCGCCGGCCTCGCCGCCCTGGACTACATCCTGGACAACCGGCTTGTGGACCAGGTCGAGAGGAAAGGCCTTCGCTATGAGAATGCCCTGAAAGACGCCCCCAACGTGCTGGAGATCCGCCGCAGCGGACTCCTGATGGCCGTCGAGCTCGGCACCTCCGACAAACTCTTCCAAATCATGACCCTGTTCAAGGAACACGGCATCATGAGCGACTGGTTCCTCTTCTGCGACACCGCCTTCCGCATCTCCCCGCCCCTGACCATCTCGGACGAGGAGATCGACGACTCCTGCCAGATCATCCTGAACTGCCTGAACCTCCTAACCGAGTAACCATCCAACCGAGTAACCTCTTATCCAAGTAACCCCATAACCGCGTAACCCATTAACCCCCAAGACAATGACCGCTCAACAGACTGATATACTCCAGACCCCTATCGAGTTCCTGAAAGGGGTGGGTGAAAAGCGCGGAGCGGTGCTCCGTAAGGAATTCAACATCCAGACGTTCAACGATTTGCTGTACTACTTCCCGTACCGGCACATCGACAAGTCGCACGTGTACCACGTGAGCGACATCGTGAACGACGGCGGCTTCATCCTCTTGCGCGGCACGATACGGGACGTGCGGCTCGTCGGGCAGAACCGCTCGCAACGGCTCACCGCGACGTTCTCCGACGAGACAGGCTCCATCGAGTTGGTGTGGTTCAACGGCATCCGCTGGGTGAGCGACGTGCTGCGGTCGCGCAAGGAGTTCGTCATCTTCGGCAAACCCACGCTCTTCAACGGAAGGTGGAACATCACCCATCCGGAGCTCATCGACCCCAACCAGCAGGAGAGTTCCCCGATCTCGCTGCGGTTCCAGCCGATGTACAACACGTCCGATGTCTCGAAGCGGAAGTCCTTGGATTCGAAAGCCATCGCCAAGCTCACCGCCAACCTCCTGACGCAGGTCAAGGATGTCATCCCCGAAACCATGCCCCGGGAGATGGTGGAGGAGCTGCACCTGCTGCCGCTCCGCGACGCGCTGGTCAACATCCACTACCCCGAAGACAACCAGAAGCTGTCGCAGGCCACCCTCCGCCTGAAGTTCGACGAACTATTCTTCACGCAACTCAAGATGCTGAAGCTCAAGCTGATCAACACCAACCGCTTCAAGGGGTTCGTCTTCAAGCAGGTGGGACACTACTTCAACACCTTCTACAAGGAATGTCTGACGTTCGACCTCACCAACGCGCAGAAACGCGTGCTGCGGGAGATCCGGGGCGACGTGGGCAGCGGCCACCAGATGAACCGGCTGCTGCAGGGCGACGTGGGAAGCGGCAAGACCATCATCGCGGTGTTCAGCATGCTGTTGGCCAAGGACAACGGATTCCAGGCCTGCATGATGGCCCCGACGGAAATCCTGGCCACCCAACACTACGAGAAGATCAGTAAACAGCTGGAACCTTTGGGGTTGCAGGTCGAGTTCCTGTCCGGCTCCACCAAGTCGGCCCAACGCAAGCGAATCCTCAACGACTTGCAGAACGGGCAGGTCGACATCCTCATCGGCACGCACGCGCTGATCGAGGACAACGTGGTTTTCAACAAGTTAGGACTCGTGGTCATCGATGAGCAGCACCGTTTCGGAGTGGAGCAGCGGGCGAGGCTGTGGCGCAAGAGCGGGACCGTCCCCCCGCACATCCTCGTGATGACGGCCACCCCGATCCCGCGCACCCTCGCCATGACGCTCTACGGCGACCTCGACGTCTCCGTCATCGACGAGCTGCCGTCGGGCCGTAAACCCATCGTCACCACGCACTTCTACGAGAAAGATCGGCTCAAAGTGTTCGGTTTCATGCAGAAACAGATTGCCGAAGGCCGTCAGGTGTACGTCGTCTACCCCCTGATCCAGGAGTCGGAAACGATGGATTTGCTGGATTTGCAGGCCGGTTACGAAGCCATCGAGCGCAGCTTCCCGCCGCCGACCTACAGCATCGGGGTGGTGCACGGCCGGATGAAGGCCGAGGAAAAGGACTTCATCATGGAGCACTTCAAGAAGAACGAGATCCAGATTCTGCTCTCCACCACGGTGATCGAGGTGGGCATCGACGTGCCGAACGCCACGGTGATGGTCATCGAGAACGCCGAGCGCTTCGGCCTGTCGCAGTTGCACCAACTGCGCGGTCGAGTGGGCCGGGGCGGCAACCAGTCGTACTGTATCCTCATGTCCAAGTACGAGCTCTCCAACGAGGGGCGGAAACGTTTAGACGCCATGGTGGAGACCAACGACGGGTTCGAGATTGCCAACTTCGACCTGCAGCTGCGCGGTCCCGGCGACATCCAGGGCACGCGGCAAAGTGGCATGCTCGACTTCAAGATCGCCGACCTCACCAAGGACGAGAAGCTGGTGGCCTACACCCGCAGCTACGCCCAGCAGATCCTCGAGAAGGATCCGGATTTGTCGCTCCCCGAGCACGCACGCCTCGCCGAGACGCTGCAGAAGCTCATGCAGCGCGACACCAACTGGAGCGTGATCAGCTGACAGCTATAGGGTTATAAGATCTCGCGGTTCGTGGATGAGATGGTTTCCGTCAAATCACGGATTGCACTTTACATAAAAATTGTACTTTTGCGGTTTAATAAAAACTTTCGGTTATGAAAAGACAAATCACTGTATTATTGCTAATTGCATTGGTTTTCACGGTTTCTGCCGTTGCTCAGGACCAACCCGGCACCACGATTCCGAAGTCAAAGATGTCGTCCACATTCATCAAAGACCCCGGTTTCGGGAGCCGCGTCAACTTCGGTGTCACGTTCGCACCAACCATCGAATGGATGTACCCGCACACAGAGGGTTACGAGAAGAACGGTGTCATCATGGGCATGCGCTACGGCATCAACCTCAACGTCAACCTCACAGAGCGGAAAAACTTTTATTTCTCCACCGGCGTTTTCGCTGAACACTGCGGTGGCAAGATGAAGTTCTTGGACAATGTCCCGGTGGGTTCGCTCGGCATAGCGGACAGCACCCTTACCCAAAGGACCTACCGTTCGATCTATCTCACCATACCGACGATGATTACAATGAAGACGAACTCCATCAACAACTTCTTCATCTGCGGTAATGCGGGCCTGATGCACAGTTTCAACCTGTATTCAACGCACACCGACAGCTACCAATTTGACGAGGATATATGGTCACGCGAGAAGCAGACCTCCTCAGAAGCCGCCTTGTTCAAGGAGGCATTCATCGTCGGTGTCGGTGTCGAATATTCCGTGACCCCGACCATGCGCGCCGGCGTGATGCTCAACTACGCACAGACCTTCTCCAACTACTTCAAGGGGAAAGGCAAAGCCCAGAACAGCCTCAGCAAGCTCGACCAGCGTGCGAACCTCGGCTACGTTGAAATCGCCTTGAACATCAACTTCTTCTAACCGCAAGTCACTGTAAGCATTGACGATATGAAAAACGTGAAATTCCGGCTCATCCTCATGAACTTCCTCCAGTTCGCTGTCTGGGGAGCATATCTCACGTGTATGGGCACCTACCTGCACACGCACGGATTGGGCCGTCAGATCGGCATTTTCTATTCGATACAAGGCATCGTCTCCATCTTCATGCCCGCCATCGTCGGCATCATCGCGGACCGTTGGATACAGGCTCAGAAAATGCTGGGATTGTGCCATCTGATTTCCGGCGCGGCGATGATTTGCGCTGGTTTGTACGGTTTAGGTGCGGGTGACGCGGTGCAATTCGGACCGCTGTTCACCTTGTACACCGTCGGGGTGGCATTCTACATGCCCACCATCGCGCTGTCCAACTCCGTGGCCTACTACGCTTTGGAGACGGCCGGTCTCGACCGCGTGAAGCATTTCCCCCCGATTCGTGTGTTCGGCACCATCGGCTTCATCGTTTCCATGTGGTGCGTCGATCTGTTGGGATTCCAACCGACGGCCGCCCAGTTCGTGATGAGCGGCGGCATCGGCATCGCCTTGGGCCTCTACGCCTTCACGCTGCCAGCGTGCAACAGCAACAACGACGGCAAAATCACCTCCGTGGTCGATATGTTCGGTTTGCGGGCGTTCACGCTCTTCAAGGAAAGGAAGATGGCCGTATTCTTCCTCTTCTCCATGTTTTTGGGTGTTTCATTGCAGATTACGAACGGCTTTGCCAACCCGTTCCTGCACGGCTTCGGTCGTCTTCCCGAATACGCGGACACCTTCGGGGTGAAGCACGCCAACATGCTGATTTCCCTCTCCCAGATTTCAGAGACGTTATGCATCTTGCTGATTCCCTTCTTTTTGAAACGGTTCGGCATTAAAAAAGTGATGCTGATTGCCATGTTCGCATGGGTACTGCGCTTCGGATTCTTCGGTCTGGGCAACCCCGGCCCCGGAGTCTGGTTGTTCATCCTCTCCTGCATCGTCTATGGCGTCGCCTTCGACTTCTTCAACATCAGCGGTTCCCTGTTTGTCGATCAGCAGACGGATGCGTCCATCCGCTCATCCGCGCAAGGACTCTTTATGCTGATGACCAACGGCATCGGTGCCACCCTCGGAACGTTCGGGGCACAGATGATACTCAACCATTTCGTGTTCAACCCGGCAAGACAAGGAGCTGAGCCGGCGGTGGTCATGCAAGGCTGGTCAAGTGCTTGGTTCGTGTTTGCCGCCTACGCACTCGTCGTCGCCGTGGCGTTCTTCTTCGCATTCAAAGAAGAGAAGGGGAAAACGCCTGCTGAGTCATAATTTGATGATGTCTATTTCACTCTCAACTTCTGCCCTTCCACAATCCGGTCGGCATTCTTCAAATTGTTGAGCTTGAGGATTTTGTCAACGGTAGTGTTGTATTTTAAGGAGATACGGTAAAGGTTCTCGCCAGCCGCGACGGTATGGTAAACGGCTTCGGTGGCATCGGTTTGAGGCTGTTCTTTAGGATTGGACATTTGTACCGGCGTGCCTGAATTTTCCGGCGACATGGCATCCAAATCCATCGCTCCATTCTGGTCGGGAGTCTTCACCTCCTGTTTTACTTCTTGTTTTACTTCCTGCTTTACTTCTTGCTTTGCCTCTTGTTCAACTACCTGTTTTGCCTCCTGTTTAGGCTGCTGAGGTTCTGCGGGTTTGACGGCAGGGGCTGTGGCTTTCGGCTTTGGAGCTGCAGGCTTCCAGCTGCCCACCTCGGTAAGAGGCAGAATGTTGAAATCACGCGACATCAGCGCCATATTATTCTGCAGGACATCCTCTTCGTCGAAGTCGATAACCGTCTCGGGGTCGAAATACTCGTTCATGAAACGGGTCTCGAAGTGGAGCACGCACTCTTTGGTGTTTCCGGTGGTACCCGTCTGTCCGATCACCTGTCCGGCCTTGACAATCTGGTTAGGCCGCACACACAGCTTGTCGAGATGTGCATAGACGGTTTCGAGACCGTTGTAGTGGCGCACCACCACCACCGTCCCGTAATCGCCATAGTCGCAGGCCATGCGCACCACGCCGTCGAAACAGCTCTTCACCAGCGTCTGCGGCTCTGTCTTGAGGTCAATACCTGGATGGAAACCGCCAGCCTTCTGTTCGCCGTATGTCGTCTTGACCTTATCGAACTGGCACGGCATGACGAACGGGTTGTTGGCATCCTGCACGAGCATCAGCATCAGACGGTCGTTGGAGAAGGGGATCTCCAACAGCCGGCTGCGAAGATGCAGCGTGTCCCAATAGCGTTGGTAGAGACCGTACGCCGGTATCTCGTAAGACTCTGATATGAAAGGATATGCGGCTATCTGACGTTGAACCTCTCTCGCCACGCGCTGTGAATCGGCCAAGGCGACATTCTGGGAATAAGCGGTCACATCGAGATTCTGCGCTGCCAAAGAGCAGGCAAAGAACATCAGAATCAATACGGATAACTTTTTCATTATTACGATTTTAGTTGTTCTATAATCCGGGTAGAGGAGAATCCTTCCACGAAAGGAATGGTGGTCACCACGCCGCCGTTCCGTTGTACGAAGTCCGCCCCCACGATATTGTCTATGGTGTAATCGCCGCCTTTCACCAGCACGTCAGGGCGCACGATTTTAATCAGTTCTTCCGGAGTATCTTCCTCAAAAAGTGAGACATAATCGACGCAGGACAATGCCGCCAACACAAAAGCGCGTTCGTTCTCCCCGTTGACGGGCCGAGTGCTTCCCTTCAGCCGTCTGACAGAGTCGTCGTTGTTCAGCCCCACCACCAAAAGGTCTCCCAACTTTCTGGCTTCCAACAGATAGCGAACGTGTCCGTAGTGCAAGACATCGAAACATCCGTTTGTGAAGACAATCTTCCGGTCATGCAGTTTAAGGGCGTTGCGACTGAAAAAATCGCGCGACACCACCTTTTCCTCTATGTTCAGCGTTTCCTTAGTCATTCTTTTCCTGTTTTATGGCGGAGTCGCGGCGTTCGTGCAGCGGGGTGACAGCCAGCGAGACAAGACCCAGCACCAAAGAGATGGCGGTTTGGAGAATCCAACCGATCCATCCGGCGGCGAGGCCCTGCGTATAGGAGATGCCGTAGAGCATCACGATGCCAGCGGTGATGAGCGGATAGGAGCCGAGGCCGCCCTGCGAGATCATGAATGCGATGGTCCCGAACACCAGTACGGAGAAGGCCGCGCCCGCGCCGATGTGTTGCAGATAAGGCAAGGCGTGGAAGAAGAACCAGACACCAAGGAAGTAGCAGATCCACATCGCGACGGTCCAAAAGACGAAATGCCACGGGTTGGGGATATCTTTGATGGAGACAAAGCCGCGCCAGATGCCCTTGAAGAAATCGGCCACTTTGACTAGAGCAGGCTGTTTGTGCCACCAATTGCGGGTGACGCGTACGAGCACAATCAGCAGGACGATGACAAAGAGGATGATGTAGAGCAGGTAGTTGCCGATATAGCTGAGTCCCTTCTGCGCGAACCATTCCTGGAGCGTCACGCCGGTGTTCTGGTCCACCACGAGTTGCGAGATAAGACCGTTGTTGAGCAGCAACGCGACGATGAGCAGCACCAGCCAGCAAACCACATCGACGGCGCGCTCGAGGATGACCGTGCCGAGCGACTTGTCGAAGGGGACTTTCTCGTAACGTTGCAGGAACGTGCAGCGGAGGATTTCGCCAAGGCGGGGCAAGGCGAGGTTGGCGAGATAGCAAACCATGACGGAATAAAACATCATGGAGAAGCGGGGACGGTAGTGGATAGACTCAAGCAGAAGCCTTGCTCTTGCCGCACGGATGAGGTCGGCCGACACAATCGCCACCACCGACAAGGAGATGAACAGCCATCCCCTCGGAGTGTTCACCAACGACATCGAAGAGAAGATCATCTGAACATCATCCTTGCTTAAATTTCTAACAGACAACCAGATAAAGAATACACCCACGCCTACAAACAGGATGGTCTTGAGAATGTCTGTCAGGATTTTCTTCCGTTTCTCCATATCAGTCGAACTATATTCAAATTCAAGCGGCGAAGATACAAAAATATTCTGCATCCTCTTTGAATTTTCTGTATTTTTGCGCTTTCTTTCATTAAAGAAACAACTAAACAAACAATTCTATGGCGAAGAAGAAGAGAAAGAGCGCCGAAGAGAAAGAGGAGCTCGAATGGTACGACATCGACAAGCACTATGACCCGAACGATCCTGATGTTATAAGTTGTCAAGAAGCGGCGGAAGAGTGGGATGAGGCATTGAGAGAGAAATAGGGAGTCTATGGCCCAGAAATTCGGAATGACATGGTTACTCATACTACCCACAATTGGACTGGTAACAAGCTCGTTGGATAAAAAAGGTAATTGTGAACAGTGATTAGTGGACAGTCTCAGGTCACAAGTCAAAATGCAGGGTAAAGAGGAAGCATTACCGTTGAGCAGTTTTTGCACAAATCTCACGATTTCCTGCGAAAATTTCACCCGTTTTTTTGACAGGAGTTTTCCGGTCTGTCTCTAATTGCCTGTATTCCAGCGAGAAAAAAAGTTATCAACAGGTGAACAATTCGCCCCAAAGTGTATTATCTTTGCAGTGTATTAGTACACTAATACGCTAATCAAATTGTGACGATAGGATACAGGCGACTCCAAACCGACTATTCACCGCTAACTCGCCCGGCTTCTTTGTTTGAGTGTTTTGCGTACGTCTGCGGCCTGTTTCCTGTCAAGGCAAGGAGAAGCCCATGCATACCCTTTTGGGTTCAGAAGGGTCTGGGTTTCAGTCTGTTGGTTTACAGATTTCCCTTCTATCCCTTTCGCGGTGAATCGTGAGAGGAATAATGGTATTGGATTTTTTTTGCCCGCAGGCCTGGGGGGCTGTTTCGCGAACGAGCGGGTTTTCCTTGGAATCCGCTGACATCTTGTGCAGCAATTCTATTTGCATGAGTTTCTGCTCCCGCGAGCAGGGATGCAACAACATGTGCAGGACCTCCGGCTGCGCAGCCATGCTGTTCCGCCGGTGAAAATCGTTGATATACAAGCCTTCCTGTGACAAATTGTTCCGCATATTCATCCAATTTCTGAAGACCTTGGATAGTGAAGCCCTCCGCTATGACGGCATTTACCGATTCCCAAAAGTCCTTGTTGTTCATAATTCAGTTGTCCTTTTTTTCAATCCCGCAGAATTACAAAATAATCCAATATGAAAAACCGGACACCGACCGCAATGGGTCTATGGCTCAGAAATTCGGCCTTAACACCAACCTCGGCCAACGATAAGGTTTGAACTGTGTGAAAAGGCGACACAGCTGTTCTTGGTTTACAGCCTCAGCCCAGCCCGTCAGCTCGTTCTGGATGCCGATACGGTTCTGTTCAATGACGATGTTGGTCATCAGCTTCAATGTGTCGTGGCTGTACACCCAAAGTTCGCTTTCCGCAGTGCACATATCCCCGCCGCTGATCTCAAACGAGAAAACGTCCTTCAGTTGTTGCAGCACCTCCGCATCCGTGCAGACGAGCACGCGCCGTGCGGGCATTCCTTCGGGAAGTTCGCTCCAATCATCGAGAGAGAGAATCAAAAACGCTTTGGCATCGTTCATATCAACGTCTTTCAAAGGGTTGATGATGGTTTCATCTGCTTGCACCACAGGGAAACACATCACGGTCGTGCGATGTGCCAACTTCGGGAACCCGCCGATGTATAGCCAAAGGATTGTTAACAAAAGAACGATAAGGACCAGGAATTTCTTCATCGGGGTTATTCTCACAACATAATTTTTCCGCTGCGAAACTACAAAATAATCCGATATGAAAAACAGGGTGCGACCGCGATGTTTGAACCTTGTTTCATTCCCCGTCATTTTTGCCACGGTACATACCATAGTCTACTATTTAGAACTGGTACAACTGAAGAGTGAAAAAAGTGAGGATTTGGAATATTTGGCAGTAATAAATTATGAGATTTTGGAATATATGTTTTGGAATAAAGCCAACTGCTACATCAAATTTTCGCCCAATGGGTGAATGAGACAGAAAATGGTTAAAAAACGCTGCTGAGAAGGTCTCCTATGCAGCTGGCGGGTGTTTTTGACACAATAAAGAAAAAATACAAATCTATACACGAAAAACCCGGGCGCCGACCGCAATGGGTCAACGTCCGGCTTGGGGGTTGTAGAGACGTGCCATGGCGCGTCTCTACAGGGGTTTCGTACATATCTATCAATGTTTGAGGTCTGGATGTATGGCGTAGTATTGTGCTTTGCCCAAAGCATCTGCCTCGTCCGCCTTGCTGTGGTATTGTGGCGGGACAAGATGCTTCTTTAATTGTGCTTTTGACATAGTGTGAGTTTATATTCTTACAATTGTTTATTGGTATTATCGTATCAATAATACTCCCTAATATACTCATACGCCTTCTGGAACAACGCTTCCTCCTTGTGCAATTTGTACTTCAACAAGGTTTTGCGCAAGGCTTTCTGCACCTCGCGTTCGCCAGCGTTGGTGGTTTGCCAGCCGGGGAAACGCACCACTTTCACGATGCTGTCGATATCGGCGACGATTCGGCCAACAACAGCGGGCGTGTCTTCGGTGCGCAGTTCCAAAAATAGTTCCGTCAGAGCTTCCTTGCCGGTTTTGCGTACTTCAACTTCGGCTTCCTGTTTTTCGGCCTGCAAGGTCTCGCGGGCAATCTGGCAGAGTTCCTTGATAAACTCGATGCTCGAAATCAAGCCTTGTTCGGCTTTGTCGCGCAGGGCTTCCAAGCGTTTGCTCAGCTCGATGAACTTGGGCTTGTCGGCGTGTTTCTTGAACCGCTTGATGAGTTCGCGCTCCATCTTTTTGGCGGCTCTCATGTCTTTGTTGCCCATCAACGCCGAAACCATAGTCTCGTCCAAAATCACCTCTTCCATATCGGTATGGATGCCTGATACGTGGATGTTCTCGTACATGATTTTCTTGGTCTGTGCGCCCAACGAGAGCCAAATCAGCTTGCCCAAGGCATCGGGACCGGAAGGTTTGACTGATTGATAGACATTGGACAGCCATTTGTAATCAGTTCGATAGGGTTCCAAGGCGGGGTCGGGGGAAAGGGATTCCCAGATATTGGACAGACGTCGGTAGTCGGCGGCAAATGCATCGCGTTTCTCGTTGGTGTTGATGGCTTCCTGTGCAGCTTGCAGGCCATCGAAGCCGTCAACGGTGCGGTCAACGCCTTCGAAATGCGACAGCACATCGGCCATGGCTTGCGGCAGCTCGCTAATCAGGTCATTGAGGTTGGTGATGACTTTTTTCATCACATCCTCGTCAAATTCCAGTGCCTTCGCGGCATCATCGAACACACCGAAGTAATCTACAATGCGTCCAAAGGTCTTGTTGGGGAACTTGCGGTTGGTGCGGCAGATGGCCTGCAGTAAGGTATGGTCTTTCAGCGACTTGTCCAAATACATCGTCTGTAGGATGGGCGAGTCAAAACCCGTCAGTAGTTTGGCGGTGACTATCAGGAATTTGAGTTCTGAATCGGGCTTGTTGAATTTTTCAATCACCTTTTCCTGCTCGTCTTTGGTGAGGCTGTAGAGCCGTTTCAACTCGTCCTCGCCTTTGCCCGAGGTGGAGATGACCACCGCCGAAGCGGAATCGGGAAAGTAGTTGTTCAGCTCCATCTTGTAGAGATGGCAGGCTTCACGGTCGGGCGTGACAATCATCGCCTTGAAGCCTTGTGGCTCCACCTTGTCGCGATAGTGCTCGGCAATGTCCTTGCACACTATCTGTATGCGTTCAGGCGATTTCAGGAACTCGAGCATTTTGGCGGCCTTGCTGCTAAGGGTGATTTTGGCATCCTCGTCCAATTCGTTGGAGAGGCGCTCAAACTCCTCGTCCACGGCATCGCGGTCGATGTGGATGTCCAACAGGCGCGGCTCAAAGTGCAAGGGCAGGATGGTATTGTCGCGCAAGGCATCTTCAAACGAGTAACGGCTCATGTAACCGCCTTGGTCCTCCAACGCACCGAAAGTCCAGAAGGTGTTGTGCTCCGACTTGTTGATGGGTGTTCCTGTGAGGCCGAAAAAGAAGGCGTTGGGCAGGGCAGCACGCATACGCTGACCGAGGTCGCCCTCCTGCGTGCGGTGCGCCTCATCCACCATCACGATGATGTTGTCGCGACGGTTGATGTTGGGTTTGGCGTCCTTGAACTTGAAGATGGTGGTGATGATGATATAGCGGGCGTCGTTCTCCAAGAACTTGTTCAGCGTGTCGATGTCCTCGGTGGGCATCACGTTGGGTGCCTCCTTGAAGACGTTCTGCGTTTGCGAGTCCAAGTCGATGCGGTCCACCACAATCATCACCGTGGGGCTTTTCAGCTCGGGCATACGGCGCATCTTCTGTGCGGCAAAGAGCATCAGCAGCGACTTGCCGGAGCCTTGGAAGTGCCATATCAGGCCGCGTTTGATCTTGTTTTCCAGCACGCGCTCAACAATCTTGTTGGCGCCTTCGTATTGCTGGTAGCGACACACCACCTTGATGCGCTGGCGGCTTTTGTTGGTGGTGTAGGTGGTGAAGTTGTAGAGGATGTCGAGCAAGGTCTTGGGCGACAGCAGCTGCCGCATCTCGGCAGAGACGTTCTCCAAGCCGGGCATCTCCGAATCCTCGCTGCCTTCGTTGAGCCGCCAAGCCGACCAGAACTCCAAAGGCGTGCGCACGGCACCGTAGAACAGTTCGCGTCCTTCGGTGGCGAAGCTGAACACATTGGGCACAAAGAGTTCGGGCACGCTGTTCTCGTAACCATCGTGGATGTCGGAGGCAGCATCGAGCCACGAAACAGATGGCCGCACGGGAGTTTTGGTCTCGCCGACCACCAAGGGGAAGCCGTTGACAAACAGCACGATGTCGGGGCGTTTGGTCTCGCGATTGCGGATGCTGAACTGGTTGACCAGCTGGAACTTGTTGTTGGCGATATGCTCGAAGTCGATGAGGCGGACGGGCACGTGGGCGTAGTTCTTGCCGAAGGGCATGGTCTTGTTGCCCTTGAGCCATTCGGCGAACTCCTCGTTGGCGCGCACGAGGCCGGTGCTGTGGACCGACAGCAGGATGGAACGCAGCTTGAAGATGACCTCGTCGGCGCGTTCGGGCTGTGCGGCAATCTCGGAGTTGAGGCGGACGAGGGCTTTTTTCACCTCCGTTTCCACCATCACCTCGGTAACCTCGCGGGGCAGCTCCGTGGCGGGCAGGTACTCCCACTGCGCCCCGTAAGGCGCCTGCGCTTCGTGCGCCATGCTGGTCTCATTCAAGTTAACCCCCGTCATCGTATGAATGACGAAGTTCTCGACTGCGTTTATTTCGTTGAAGGACATAATATTTATTCGTCGTTGTTGTCGGGTATTGTATCTTTTGCTAAACTGTCGTAATATAGTTTTGTCAACTCGGATGTTAAGTAATCATCATTTAATAACTTCACAAATAACAGTTTTGATTTCTTCGTTGTCAGCTTGATTTTCGTCTTGTCATCAGAGTACTTTATCACATTTTTTAAAGCCGGATGTGTTTGGGCAAATGCTATAACAGACGGATTTGGTACTTTATTTAACACGGGTGATGTCTCGGTGATTTTGGATAGTTGTTTGGCAAAAGAAACATTCTTTTCTATATCTTCTAGTAAACTATCGGTGTTTTCAACTAATCCTGACCGATTGATTATTTCAATTTGAGCAATTGCTGCTCTTAACACCACGTTGTACAAATTAAATAGTTGTTCGAATAGTTTTAAATTGATAATGAATATGTTACCATCGATTTTGAAAAAGTCAATTCCTGGTGTTATTCTTAAAAAATCCTCTTCGACTTTAGTGAATTCATTATCAGCTCTTCTAACAAATAAACCGGAGTTTTTCTTGTAAATATTAATCGAAGCCAATTGTTTATAGATAACAATTTGATGGTTTTCATCGCCTATGATAACTAGGAAATAACAAATATTAGAAATACCATCATTATCAAAGGAAAACAATTGTATTTCTGCTTCAGCATCAAGAACCGTGTTAAAGATTTGCATACCTTCAGTCTCGTCCAAATCGTACTGGATGATGACATCTTTTCGTTGATCTGCTGATGAGAAATCAATAACAGATGTGTTTGGTTCGATTATTTTCGAGCGAATTTCTTGGACAAACAACCCCTTGATTTCTTGCTGAGTGTCTGCCAAGAAGTTGGCTTTGCGTAATTCGCCATTCTTTAAACCAAAAAAAATCTCAATTCCACTTCTTTCTGTGATACATTGATTTATCGCTATGGTTAATTCCTGTTTGTTCATATTATGTATTGTATTGAATTATTCGATTTTGTTTTGGCAATAGACTACATCGGTGTGTTCCAAATCATGTTTGTAGAATTTGTCACCTTTTTTTAATTTGGTTTTTGACAATATAATCGTTTCAGGGATAGTTGTGTCCTTGTATTTTATATCAGCAATATAGATATTAAACCCAATAAGAGCTAAAGAAGGATTTAGGTAATAAAGATTGGTTTTTATAAATAGAACACCTAATAATACTAATAGTACGATCAATAAGATGCTGTCTCTAAGGCTTCCTAAATCAAAACAGATCAATGGAATAATGTAAGTCGTTAAAAAAGTCAAATACTCGTAATTCCCATTTTTGATGTTTACGATTTCACATGGTAAGTCTTTGCATCCATTGAGACTTTGAAGGAATCGTTTTCTGCAAATAATGGCACAAATTAGACAAATAGTACATACAATGGTTGCTGTATTATGTGATAGTAAATACCCCCATCCAACAAAACTCGAATTAGGGCTAAAAGAAATGGGAATATCAATGGACTTTATTATCAAAAGAAAAAACAAAAGTCCAAGAGACATGAAGTATAATTCTATTTTGGTCCACATAACTAAAACACTTTATTGATTAATTCCTGCTTTATCTGTTGTGATAAGGAGATTTGTTGTTTTAATGCGGATATACAGCTATCCATTTTGAACAATTTTTCTCCAATTATTTTACGTTCATCTTTTGATGGTGCACAGAGCTTGTAGAAATCGAAGAATTCCACTTGAACTCGTTTTTGACCTGCACTTCCTGTCATTTGCTTTTCTGCTAGTTTTCTGAATCTTTTTGACATTGTCAGATAATAGCAAAAATACAAATCCGATGCTGATTTTGGCCTAAGCACATGAAATTCTGTACTTCCCAAACCAACTCCATTAATCAAACCTTTTGCAATTGCACCTTTGCCATTTTCCATGCAAGGAGTTATTTTTGCAAATAAAATGTCGTTTTCTTGAAATGGGGTTAAGCCTTTGTTCTTATAATCAGAAGGAACAGCTTTTTCCTGATGCAATATTTCTCCTTCTTCAGATATATCTGGCATTGTAATTAGAGATACTTCGTTTTCGTCGAGTTTTGTGGTCGGATTGACATCTACTAAATCTGAAAACGGGATTTTAGGCTGACCTATGGCATTACAATTCTCATTTATGTAGATTTGAATTTGATTTTGCAAGATTTCCCTCTCCCTCTTCTCCTTCTCCACCACCTCGTCGGCGGCCCAGAGCAGCTCGGCAAGGCGCTTCTGCTCGGCCTTGGGCGGGAGGAGGAATTCGTAATCGGCAATGTCTTTCCAATTGATATAAGGATTTACCGAACCGCGAGAATTCTTGACTGAATAATCAGTAAAGTTGTGGCTCAACATCAGATGAGCCAAAAGAACAGGTTCAATTAAATCTTCATTGGCCTTAATCACAAAAGTCGTATTTGCAGTGATACCATCGAAATCGGCAATAGCCACCTTTTTGAGATAGGTCCTCCGTGAGCCATACAAAATGTCACCTTTGCTGAATTTGCGGATAAATGCCGGGCCCAAGTAGCCATCGCCAACAGTACCCCACTTGCGCAAGTGTATATCTTCAGAAAACATGTGCTCTCCTGCAACATATCTTGTCAGATTCGTATTTTCAATATCCACCACTTCCTTGGTTTGGATTGCCACGTCTCCAAACCTGTGTTTCTTCCAGTGGGTTTTATCTATGTGTAGTTCGTTTAGTACTGTCGCAATAAATTTTCATAAACTATCAAATAAAGTAGGTTCTTTGACATTTTGATTTGAATTGATTGATTCGGAGGGTTTTGAAAGGAGTTTTCTGAGAGGAACTTTTTCAAGTGCGGA